>Ga0206129_10002751_pt1 | contig 21260 bp, 35 predicted proteins | sample Helgoland_Spring_8_FD_148616 | JGI IMG/M metagenome (GOLD analysis project Ga0206129, IMG submission 148616) | Pelagic subsurface seawater microbial communities from Kabeltonne, Helgoland, North Sea - Helgoland_Spring_Bloom_20160502_2 | ecosystem: Environmental > Aquatic > Marine > Epipelagic ...
CTTGGCTTCATCCAAAGAAAATCTGGGTCAAATCCATAACCGCTAATAGTTCTATTTGAAGTTCCATCTCCTGTATACAAAACAGTATTAAAACTGTCCTCTAAAGAAGGTTCTATTGTAGTAGGGTCAGCAGCAAATGCCATATAGATGTACGAACCGCCATTAGCGTTCCAATCTGCATTACCTCCTGTTAATTGAAAACCGTTTTCTAAAAACTGAAACAACTCATCTGGGCCACTTTCTGCCGCAGATAAATTAGGGTATAAATAATAATCTTCTCCTCTTTTATTGTCGTACATTAACCATTGACTTGTACTATCAGTTCTCTTTAACATTACAAAAGCAGGCTCAAATCCTGTTACAACAGTATTACCACTTGCTCCTGTACCAACATACGAACCAAAGTTTGAGAAACCTTCTACTTCTGAGAAAACATAATTCACATAAGTTGTTCCATTAACATTAGGGCCGTATATGTCGTTACCAAAAATAAGCGTTGAATCTGTAGGAGAACCACCAAAATAGTTTCCATCACTTGCTGACGCATCTGTATTATTTAATATTAACAAATCCGTATTAGGGTTTGGTAAGTCCTTATGCCATACATACCAGTTATTATAAGTAGCTAAATTTGCTCTACCTTTATTTATTACAACCGCAGGAGTAGTACCTAAACCGTGTCCAACCGTTACCCCTGTTTGACCATTACCAGTAAACGTAACAATACTAAACCCTGCTTCTGTATTAGCAGATACTTGACTTGTTATTGTACCGTCTGTGTTTGTTACTGCTGCACCTCCTGCTTTAAAGTTCCAAGAAACAAAATCGCGTGCGCTGTAGTTTAAACTTGATATGCTACCATCAAATGTAAATCCATCGGAATCAAAAGATGTCATACCACCCATTGAAGCATTTTCAGCATTTGTTAAGTCAGAAAACAATCCTTTTCCAACACCTCTTACGGAATCTTGTAAAATGTGATTATCCGTGTTTGTTCTTACTTTAATCCAAGTAAAATCTGGCTGAAATCCTACACCTGTAATACTTTGCGTACTACCATTTCCTGTATAAGTAACAGTATTAAAATGCTCACTTGGTACAATAGTAGGCGTACAATATTCTTCTGTATATAAAGCCTCTACTTCGTAAGGTCTTAATGCTCTGCTGAATATTCTTACTTGGTCTATAGAGCCGTTAAAAAACCTATCAATACCTGCACGACCCAAATTACCTATTGTTTCTACAGCAGTTAAAGAACTTGCATTACCAGTAAATGAATTTGTATCTTGTGAAGTTCCGTTTAAATAAATTTCTAATCCAGATGTTTTACTTCTTGTTACAACTACATTGTTCCAACCAGACGAAATAGTAGGCGTTTCAACAACTCTTAAAGTACCATCATAAAAACCAAATAGAACAGTATTAGTTGTATAATTAAAAGAAAGTCCATTATCTCTGTTTTCTCCATTCCATAAGGTTTGTGAAGGGTGGGTGCCTTCCCCTTGATTGTTAAACCACAATGATACAGAAAAATCAAGGTCTACATTAACAGTTCCGCTATTTGTTATTTCACTACTACTCCCATTAAAAACACCTGCTTGACCAAACTCTCCCGCACCATAAGTAACATCTGTAGCAGTACCATCATAGTTCCCACTAACATCAGTAGCATCGCCATTTAATTGATACAAAGCAACACCACCACCATCGGGAAATGGGTTGTACAAGTCTACTGTGTCAGTGCAACCACCACCTCCTGCATCGTTTGATTTGATTAATCTATTATTCATACTATTCAGTTAATGGTTCAACTTCTTCTCCTAACTCGTCAATAGTAGGCTGCGGATAAAATGCGTGTGTGTATCTTAGTACTTGTTCTACGGTTGTTAATGCGTTAATCTCTGTTTCAAATGTATCTGACTTTGTTACTATGTTAAGTCTTTCGTCTGCAATCTCTTGCGGTATCGCTACGGCTCTTTCAGCAAGTCTTGTAACATACCAATCAGTAGGACTTAATAGCTTCCCTGCTTCTGTTTTAATAGCTTGTATCTTACCTTCTTTTAACTCTGCAATATCATAGTTAGGCTTTGTTTCAATAACATTACCATCTTCATCTAATACATCGTGAGTACCTTCTAAGTCAATAGCAACTATATCATAAGTAAACTTATCTCCATCAAAGTACATTGCAGAAAGCCTTTGAGAAATTTTATCATATTGCGGTGTAACTACATCGTAAAAGCCAAACTCTGTTGGGTCTGCAACCTTTCTAAAGTTTAAGTGTAAACCGTTTTCGTCTTCCCATACATTAGGAAGCCTTCTAAATGTTTTAATGTTTCCGTTAATTTCTATTGCTTTCATATTATTGTGCTTGAGATATTGATAACCAATAGTCCGCAGGTGCTGCTACTATCACTTGAATTAAATTACTTACCGCTCCGTTGTATGTTCCTGCTACTACTTTAGTGCCTGCTGGAAAAGTAGGTGCAAATGAACCTGTTATAATTAAATCTTTAACCATTCCAACTTGTGCGTTGCTGAATGTAAATGTAGTGTCTGCCGTTAGCGTTTTACTGAAAACTTGTGCAATACTAAAATCTACATCAGAAGCACCAATTCCAGCAGTTGCCGTAAATTCATTTGCTAACTTAGCGTATGTTACAGAATCCGCTAAAAGGTATTCATTTGTGGCACCCTCTGCAATATCGTCTGAATCCAAAACAACTACCCCTGTGGCGCCATTTACTGAATCTACTGGAGCAGTCGAATCAATCCAATTTGTACCGGTACCCGTGCTAGATAAAACCTGCCCACTTGTACCTAAATCGTTGCTAGTATCTCTAAGCCCGCCAATAGCTTTGACAGTTCCCTGCGCTACTATATTACCGTTTGTATCTAATGAAACCCCGGAACCGTTACCTAACCCGTCGGTTATTTCTTTACCGTCCGCGTTTAGTACGTCGTTATCCGTAGTTTTTAGCAGGCCGTCGTAGGTGCTGCTTATTGTTTGTCCTGTTAAAGTCGCCATATATTTTTATTTATGTATTATCCCAATCGGTGTTTTGATCTTGCCAGGCGTTTACTTGGTCTTGCCAAAAATCACTAATTATATTTATCGTTTTTTGAATTAATCTCGTTAAATTATTTCCTATGCCTAGCATAACATTATCTTAAATAAGCTAATATTTTTCCGCTTGCTACGCTAATATCTTCAAAATTACCATAAATAGCTTGGCCCGCACTTAACGACAAACTTGTAATTGTTGTATCGCCACCGTCTGTATTGTTTGTAAAACTAACAACGCAATCAGCTAACACTTGAATAGCTGCAAAAGCCTCATTTGCTACGCTTGTTTCGCCACTACTTAAAATTCTAAGCCCATAGTCCCCAAAAGAAACCTTTTGAAATACGCTCGTATATTGTAATTCGTTTGCCATATTTTTATTTTTCACAAAGTTAATGAAAAACCTATAACTTAAATCTTAGCAATAACACGTTTAGCAATACAGAAAAAACCAAAGATAAAACCAACCATAAAGGCGTTTTGTATTTAACCTTTAGCGTGTCGCTTTTTTCTTTAGTATCTACAAATTTACTTTCGTAACGCTTTTCGATGCTTTGTACAATACTATCTAAGTTAATTGTAGCCTCTAAGACGTTGTTTTTTGATTGTATGGTAATTTCCCCCTGGGCAGTCTTTAAACGTTCCTTAAACGGCTTTAAAATGCCTAAGCTATCGCAAGGGCTTTCAATTAGTATGGTATCATTTACCGCTTTTGTAACTATGCGGTCTTTGGTAAGTATAATTGTATCGTTTACAACAACTTCCCTAGTTTGAGTAACTATTTTTTTAGCGGTGCAACTTGTAAAGAGTAGTAATATTACTATGCTATATTTCAGCATTACGTTTGGCTTTGTTTTTTATAGTTAAATCAAAACCGTTAGGCGCCACTTTAAGCAGCTTTTGCATTGTTGCTTTACTGTTAGTTACATCTTTGTAACTATCCGCGTTTAAATCGGCTAATTTATCGCCTACTAACACGCAACCCCTTGTTTGGTCTTTGTAGTTTCCAATATGAATAAGAATAAAAGAACGTCCAGGAACGTCTTGTATATGGAAATGCTTATTGTATTTAGCGCTTTGCCTAGGCGCCACTTTATAATCTCCTAATGGTATGCAGCTTTCGTTCTTTTTATTAGCGTTCCAGGGCAACTCTAAAGTCTTGCAACTAAATAGCTTTTTACCTTCGTCGTCTTTTATTACTAAACTACCTAGGGTTTGTTCGTCTTGTGCTAACTCCCTTGTTAAAACTGCTTCCATATTAAAATTTTTTGTCTTTGTTATTTTTAATTAAACTCCTTAAGCCGTCCACTATTGTATCGGGCGCAAATAAAAAGCCAATGCCTACAATTAGTAAAATAGCAAATTGAAATACCTTACTATCTTGCACTATAAATATATAAGCTATTCCAGCCGCTATAATTGCAAGGCCCAACAAGGTAGTTTTCCAGCCGGCTATTATGTTTTTCATTACTTACTATCTTTTGTTTTCCTAACAATACCGTTTTTTACTACCGTATTTTTAGGCGCCTTTTTACTTAATGCTTTGCCTTTTGCAGCATCTTCGTATTTTTCCATTTCTTTGCGCAGCTTTCGTTCCTCATTCATTATATACCACTTTTGCAAAGTATAGCCAATGGCTACCGCAGTAAGTAATATTTTAAGGGTTATATCTATTTGCGTAAAATTAAATGCCAAGGCTACGGCGTTAAGTAGGTAAATTTTTAAGTCGGTAATTGTAGTCATTTTTATAAGTCTTTATGCTTTTGGGTACATTGAATAAAATATATTACATCGTAAATTTCGCCGTCGTGTGAACTTTCTACTTTTAAGCTAAGGCCATTTGTTACTACGTCGCTATCCGCGTAATAAGGTAAGTTAATAGCAAACGTATGTTCTACATTGTTACCCTTTGGAAATACAACCGTTTGGTGTACTCTTTCGTAAGGTGTGCCATTTCCGCCTTCCATAAAAATATCTAAAAAGCCGTTAGCGTTTGAAATAGTAGCCTTAAATGCTAAGGTTAAAAAGTAAACATCGTTTTCGTTTTCAGCTTTTATTTTTTGCGTGTCCGAATCGTAAAAAGGAACGGTACTATGTATATGGGTATTTATCACACTACCGGCATTGTTAGACGCGGTAAAAGGCGTTTCCCCTGTCATAACGTAAGGCGTTGCGCTAGTATATTGCGTGTCGTCATATCTAGCCCAGCCAACGCGTTCGTCGTATAAAACATTCACGCTTGCTTTTATTTCGTTAAGGTCGTCGGCGGTTACTTTGTTAATCGAAGGTAATTCGCTAACCTGGTTGTCTATTTTGGTAGTATATGTAATTTGTGCCATATTAACTCTGTAATTCTATTTGTATTTCGTTTTGTAAGCCTTCGGTTTTAGCTATTGGCTCAACTCTATTTGACAATTCTAATATTGCCCTGTAATATGTATGGTCTTTTAAATCGTCTGTTAAATATGTAACCCCCTCATTAACGCTAGTATAAACATTAAATCCGGCAGCAGTCAAATCTAAATAACCCACAGACCTTGTACGCAACAAAGATAATATTTTTGAAATAGCTAGGTTGCAATCTAATTCGCCACCGTCGTCGCCATTAAACCTTGTTACAACCTCAACGCGAGTAAGTAGTTCCATTGTTAGGCTGGTTTGGTTTTGGTCTATTTCGTTATTAGAAACGCTATAAACAATTATATAAGGCGCTACTGCATTGCTAGGCACCCTGTTATAAACTGGTAACGCCTGGCCGTTTAAAAGCACTTCGCCATTTAATTTTTCTATTATCGCCTTGCGTAAGTAATGTATAGCTTCTAACATTATTTTTTTGCTTTTTTAATTGCACTATCTAATCGTAATAATAAATTTTGTAACCCCTTCCTGGCGCTGCTATAAAAATATGGCCTAGCCGGTAGGTTTACTTCTTTAATTCCCTTACCCTTAAATTGGGCCGCATATTCTGACGGTATGCCAAGTTCTAGCATATCTGCTAAATCTACTCTAGCACCTGTTCCAAATTCAACGTATGGGCTATATGGCGCCTTACTAAATACTTCTATTGTATTGGTTCCGCTTTTTTGTAAGCCTATTAAATTTCTTAAATTACCAGTAGGTGCTGGTGCCGCCTTTTTTGACAAACTAACAATTTCAAAAGCCGTTTTTCCTATCTCATTACTAAACCCTTGCTTACTAAGTTGTTTTAACCTAGTCAGCTTTTTATCTAGCATTGCTAAAGAACTTTTATCTATTTTGGCGTTAATCAATTTTAGTAGCTTTTAATTCTGTTTTAAAATCTAGGACGCTATCGAACTTGGAATTAATCCTATATTCCGCTGGGTTGCTTCCTATCGTAATTACATCGCCTATATTAATGCCGTCTGCGCTCTTTTTACGCATTATTATTTGCACCTCTAACTCCAAAGAACGTTTGCCGTTTTCCTGGCTTATATCGCCTGAAATTTGGTTTACGTCGGCCCAATACGAAACGCTATAATCCGCAGTATTTTGCCAACCGCCAAATTCATCTTGTACCCTGGTTGTCTTTTTTACCGTAATACGGCTATTTAGTTTTCCTGCCTGCATTAAATAAACATTGTTTTGTAACCGCTTAATATGCTTTTTACATTTGTAGGTATTTCATTTACTGCTTTACCAATTTCAAAATCTGCCCTGTTATCGTAGTAATTAGATACCATTTGCAAAAGTGCCTGTTTAATAAGCCCGTCGTTTAAGCCAGCAGTTGTATATGTAATCTTTACGTTTAGGCTTGGCCCACCGTCTAACTCAATGCTTAAATCGTCCAAACCATATTCGGTATATGTAGCAGCTTCGCCCTCGACGGTTACGCTTTCAATAGTAGCAACCGGTGCAAAAGGTAAATCAAATAAACCGCTAGTGCTATCCATATAGTAAGTACGGTTTTTAGGTACTATGTCCCTGGAAATATAATTCTCGCACCAAATGCGCGCCTGGGTAATCATATTGGTAATAATAGCGTTATCGTCGTCGCTATCAATACGAACGTAGTTCTTTACGTCCCCTAGGGTAATTATCTCATTGCCTAGTAAACTATTTACTTTAATTTGGCGCATAGCTTAATTCTTTTTAGTTCTGCGCTTACGGGGCGCTTTATGTTCTTTTGTTTCGACCTCTTGTTTGTGTTCTTTTACAATAGGATCTTTGTATTCAATTGCAATACCTACGGCTAAGTAATGCCTTGCAATATTGTCTTTAACCTCAACAATTGTATTTTTTTTGTGTACTTGGTTGCCGTCAACAACGCTTTTTAACATTTGAAGTTTCATAATAATTAATTTGTGTAAAAATACAAAAAAAGGCGCTACCCTAAAGCAACGCCTCTTTCATTAACTAACTTATGTTTATTATGCAGAAAACAATAGCGCAAAGTTATTAAATTTATCTGTATTCTGTTTATTTAATCGCATACTTATTTGTCCCGTGTTTGGCATTATTAACCAATCGCCTGTTTGGTGCAAATAAATAGCGTAATAATCAAAGTCTGTCGGCTTGTATCTATTACTGCCCCATTGCAGCATATCGTTTTTGTCGTTACTATTGCTTACGCTCCTAGACTTAACCTGTATCTTTAAAAGGCGCTTACCGTTATCAATTATACAGTCGTAAACGCTAGCGTCTAAAATAGGCTTTGACACTTGCAAACCTAACTCCATACAAGTAACAAAAAACTTGTACTCTGCTAGGCAACCAATTTGGTTAATATCGGTTAGCATAAAACAAAGCTACAAAAAAAAGCGCCCTGTTTAACAAAGCGCCTTTTACATCACAAACAAATCAAACTATTTCTTTTTAAAATTCTTATAAACGTTATTCGCTTGAAGGGCCAGCATAAAGCTAATCACTAAAAAGCTAAACCAATTAAAATTAATAAAGGTATTGACCCACCACAGGCCGGCAACTAATCCTAATATAATTACATTACCGATTTTTTCACTTGTTAAATTTTCCATATTATAAATTTAATAATTTTTCATCAAATGGCTCTATTCCATCTAATTCCTCAATACAAAGTTTTTCAATATCTTCTATTTGTTTATTAGTAAGTATATCGTATATATCTGTTTTAGACCCTGCATATACATACTGCAATTCAAATTCGCTACCACTACCAGGGTAATCAAAAGCGCGTTCCTCGCCTTGGTAATAATTACCTTCAACTTGTAATGTTACATCGTTATAATTGACCTCCAAACTGCTCATATTCTATTTCTATTTTTCTAATTAGTAAATCTCTAACTTTTGTTAGCTTGTTTTTAACCAGTGCATTGTCCGAAATCTCGGCTAAATAAATGCAGTCGTTTAAATGCTCAAATATTTCGTCCATAGGTTGGTTATTTAATTTAAAGCTAATTTAAAATAAACTTTTAATATACCAAACAAAATGCAAAAATATTTTTAATTTAATTTTTAGGCATAAAAAAACCCCAGCTGTTAAGCCAGGGTTTAGTTTGTTATTTGCTAACTAATTAGGCAGTCTCTAAAGCTGCTTTGTCAGTTGCGAAATCTCCTGTTACAAATCCGTTTGGTAAGTAGTTAGTTAAAGCTACTCGCTCGCTTACTCTTACAGTTACGAAACCGTCTCTTACGTTAGTTCCATCTTCTCTAAAGAACTCAACAGATACGTTATCTCTAACCCATAATTGCGTTCCCATTCCGAAGTTACCAACTAAATAGTCTCCAGTTGGAATAGCCGTGTTAATTACAACAGGCACTCCTAAGAAAGTAGGCTGTAAACCTTGGTAAACAGAATCTTTAATATAGTGGTTATCTGAACCTTTCAATAATAAGATTTTGTGGAAATCAGTAGGGTTAAGCATAATATAATCAGCGTTGTAGTTAGATAACGCTAATTGGTTTAATGCAGCAGTCAATACGTCAAACTCGTTAGCAGCTTCTACTGCTCCAGCGAATCCACCTGCAGCAAATGCAGTTGCATCTGTAATGATACCGCTTAAGTTAGACCCTGTTCCAGCACCGCTTAAAATTTGCGTGTCCTCAACTTCCAATAATTTTTCTGGCGCTCTAGCCGAAAGGTAAGAAGTTAATTGTGGCGTGTCAGCTAACATTTCCTCGGAAATACGGAAGTAAGTACCGATTTTTCTTACGTTAGCATCAGCAGCAGTCATATCGAAATCAGACTGTGCCATTGTAGCGCCTTCTGCAACTGGTGCAGCACCGTTAGAATATCCGCTTTCTTTTACGAATCTTACTACGTCAGAAGTTGTAGATCCTTGTGGAATTAACTGTCTAGCGTGTACTGGTCTTGTTGGGTCAAATTTGTACCCAGCAACTCTTTGCGCTGGAATAACCTCGCCTGTAAAATCAGCGCCAGTTGTCATATCCGCTTTAATCTCAAAAGAAGCAGAACGAGAACCACCTTTCACAAGGCTTTCGATTGCTCCGTTTTTCAATGCGTCAGATAATCCACTTTTAAAAGAAGCTGGTCTATTAGACTCGAATCTTTTTTTAGCAGCTACTTCGTTAGCATCTAATCTGTCGTTAAGTTCGTTGAACTTGTTTACAAGGTTTGTAACCTCGCCTTTAATCATTTCGTCAGCTTTTCCGTTAGCAGACTCTAAAGCCTGGCCGTAAGCCTTTTCAATTCTTGAATCAATTTCGTTAGAAATATTATCTAACTGCGATTTTAAATTTTCGTCCATTTTAAATTATTTTTTAAGACTGTTATACAAATATTTCAATACTTCGCTAACATCTTCGTTTTTTGTTTCCGGCAAAGTGTCCTCAACAGACGGCTCTGTGGCATTTACAAATAAAGATTTTAGTTTGTAAAGTTCAGCTTCAATAGCATAGCCTAGTTCGTCGGATATATCGCCCTTACGAATTAGCTTTGCTAGGTTGTCATATTTATTAGCTATTTTATCAATATCTACATTTCCTTTTACGTCTAGTATAAGGGCCTGGTCGTTTGCTGCTAATGTAACGGCGCTAATCTCAAAAAGTTTAACTTCTCTTAATTCACGGTAACCGTTAGCCATTCCTTTATTTATTGGCAATATTCCAACGCTATTTTCGGTAACTACGCCAGCTTTAATTAGCTGCATTACGTCTTTACCTAATCTTGTTTTTGGTATTTCGGCTTCGAATACAAGGCCTTTTTCGTCCTCGTAAAGATTAACCATTTTACCTAGTGGCCAATCCATATTGTGCTGGTATAAATACCTAACGCGGTCGCCATTCTCTTTGATTGTTTTTGTATAAGCCCCTTTGGTAATTATGTCCCCGTCTGAATCTACATTGCCGAAAACAGAACCGTACCCTTTTACAATTCCGGCTTTATCATCAGCATCAATTAAGTCTCCAATAGGCGACGCCTTATATAACATCATATTAATAAAATTTTTGTAAAGATATTAAATTTTTAGCTTATTAATTCCTCGGCTGCTCCAAACGCGATACCTATGCCTATGCTATCTATTAAATCTGTTGTATTGGCGTTAGGTTTTGGAAATGGCGCCACGCTACAACGGCAGTTAATGACGTTAGCAGCGCTACCTTCCCCAGGTCGCATTATGCTTTCGCCTTTTACTATAAACGGTTTATTAAAATCTACTATTTGACCATTAGCAGCACCGTGCCATTCTCGTTCTCTACCGTCCATTGACGTTATCCATTCCTTTTGCATATCTGCTCCTGGAAAAATATCCTGGGCGCTTTGCATAGTAGCATAATTAGCCGCGTTGGTAGCTTCCGTTCTAACTAATCGTTTAGCCTGGTATGTATTATATCTATTGTATTGCTTTTTAAGCATTCTAGCTTTTACAACTTCGCCTTCTGTTTGAAATATAGGATCGTTTGACAATTTCCTAAATACTTTTATTAGGGTTTTCTTAGCAGTGTTTTGCACTAACGTAACGCGTTGTGCGCCTATTGTTATACCTAAGTTCCTAAATGCTGCCCTCCAGGGTTCCTGAAATTGGTTAGGCGATACGCCTTTTGTCAAATACTTATCGAAGTTTTTTGCATACCAATTGGCAAAAGTTAATCCAATGCCTTCATATAAAGCCTCGTAACGCTTAGCAAAACCGTCCCTAGTAAATACCCCCAATAAATCCTGTTCGCTTAAACTACCCTTTTGTAACGCTATATTTATAGCCTTATCGCTTTCGGTTTTATAATAGTTTGTAAAATCGCGTACTGCTTTACGCTCGGACTTATCCAAAGTGCTTTCAAAAGCATTTTGCCAATTATCTTTGGCGCGTTTTAACATATTACTCCTGGTTTAAAGGTGCGGGGTTTTCTAACTCCGGCATAGATACTTCCAATGGCATTAAGTTGGCAGGCATATAATATTCGTCCATTAAAGGGTTTTCGTCCTGTCCGTAATACATAGCTTGACGTTTTTCGTTAGGTGTTACCCACCAAGCCTGGCCCAATTGACTTACTAGCTTGTCAATATCCTCTTGCATTTCCGGTATTGCGCTAAAATCAAAATCAATATATAGATTGGCGCCATATTTAGGTGTTAGCCACCTGTTTAATTCGTCTCTTAATTTTATAAGTTCCGGAATAACCGCGTTTTGGTATAAAGCCTTTTTGGCTTCCTTCATATTATTGTAAGTACTACTGTCGGTATTGTTTAATAATTGTACCGGTATATTGTAAATATTACAAAGGTCTTTTATACTGCTATTGTACTGCTCAATAAGCGCTAAATCAGAAGCAGGCAATCCAAAGTTTACCCAACTAAGTTTTGAAGGCGTAATAATAACGTCCCCTGCATTATTGCTACCCTGGTGTTGCTGCCTAAATTTATCTTTTAATTGCTGCGCTTGCACCTCGTTAATATCGCCCTCGTCGCTCATTAATATACCCCTAGCCGTTTGGTTTTGCAAGTATTTAACTCCAGTTGTTACCGCCTCGTTATTTGTAGTTAAGGTTCTTAAACCTGCTCTAAGAGGAGATTGTCCGTATAAATGCGTACCTGTTCCGTCATAATCCGGGTTAAAGTTTCTTATATGGCAAACATCTTCGGCCGCAGCTTCAAAAGTTCCATTGTATTGCAACTTATAACCTTGCACCGGCTCCATAATACCGCCACTTACTATTTCAACGTTTTGTGAAGGTAGTATATACAACTCGGTGTATTTACCTTGGCTTGGCCCACTTTCAGGCCCTATACCATAAATGTAACGGTTCCCTGTAAGCAAACCGAAACTAAGTATTTCAGTAAGCCAGGCGTTATAAGATTGCGCTGGGTTAGGGCGCTCTAATAATTTATGTAACGGTGTATTGTCTATTTCTACAAATGCGCGCTTTCTAAGTACGTTAGCCGCGTGCATTGCGTTGCTATCCATATAACCGCTGGTCATTGATTTGTAGCGCTTAGCGTTAGCCTCATTGCTTACTTCGTAAACTTGAAACGGTATTGTAGAAGCCGCCTTTGTTATTAGGTTTATAATACTATAAACGGTTGCGTTTCTTTGGTAGCCTTCACGAATATATGTATCGTCGTTTTCGCTATTCCAAATAATTGAATTACCTAGCCAGTTGTAAAGGGCTTTATTGTAATTTACGTTGGTGTTTTGCGCTTGTTTAGTAATAAGCGTCTTAAATCTATCTAAGATTGAGGCCATCTATATATAAAATTTTTTGTAAAAATACGAATTTTAGACAACAAAAAAGCGTTTTAATAAATTACGCTCTATTGCATAACTCGTTACGTCAATATGTTCATCGTGTTTTGCATTAGGAAAAGTGCTAACCTGCTGCAAATATGCGTCGTTCCAATTATCTTTAACAAGGTACACCCTGCCACCTTCTAAAAATGGCGACGAAGCCCTGGCCCGTTCTATTTTACTAAACTTAACAAAATCTGTTTTTAATTCAGATACATTAAAATTTGTTTCGCGCCTTAGTAATTGCACTAAAGACTTACCCGACGCTTTAGGCTCCACTAATATTTGTTGCACCTGTACCCCGCAGCTTTTTACAAAACTTTCTATAAACTGCTTTAATTCCGGCATCTCTAGGTACTTATCTATGCTTTTAAGTATATACAGATTGTCGCCACTTTTTCCGCTAATTTGTATTCCTGTCGGGTCGTTCCTAGTGTCTTTTGTATAGGCGCCATCAATAAACATTTCCCAATTCACATCTGCCGGAAGTTCTGCTTTATTAATAACATTAAACCAATCTTTACGCCATTCCCCACCTTCTAAAGGCGCAGGCTCTTGCATATACTGACCGCTAAACGTATAACGGTCTGCTTGTCTAATTGCTTCCAATTCGTCAAAGGTATGTTTGCTAGGCCATAAAGGTTTATTGTTTTTGTCTATTGCAGCTAATTTTAAATGGTGCCAATCTTCGCCGCTCCCACCGTCTAATAAATAACCGCTTAAATCTTCCTCGTGTAACCTTTGCATAATTACAATAATAGGGACGTCCCTGTCGTTTACCCTGGATCTAATTGTTGTATTGTATCGGTTGTTTATAAACGAACGTTTAACATCTGAAACGGCATCGTCCGGCTTTAAAGGGTCATCTATAATAATAGCGCCACCACTACCAGCACCAAATCCTGTAATCGCACCACCCGAAGCGGTTGCATATACGCCACCCCCTGCGGTTGTGTACCACTTCTTTTGGCTTTGGCTATCTTTTTTAAGTTGTAGGGGCCATATACCCTGGTAAGCATCGCCTGTAATGTATTCCCTAGTTTGGCTAGAGTTATCTAACGCCAGGGCATCTGAATAGGATAAGTGTATAAATTTAGCGGCTGGGTTTTTAGCAAGCGACCAGGCTATAAACATTTTTACGGCTATTTCGGTCTTACCATACCTAGGCGGTATATTAATTATAAGGCGCTTTATTTCGCCTTTGCTTACCTTTTCAAGGGTTTGGGCCAATTCGATATGAAACGGCGCCACCTCGAATTTATTGCCCGTGTTTTCTTTGAATATGAATCTTGTAAAGAATAGTAAACTATCAATACATTTATTTTTAATAACCTCCCTAACTGCTTCCATTTTCCCATTTTAGTACTCTTTGTCTAGTATTTTATCTATTTGCTCAATTGCCTCATTAGACATTTTACTTATAGGAATACCGCCTTGGTGTGTAATTTCCTGGCGCTCTATGTAACCTCTTTTCCTTCCTTTTGTCTTTAAATGAAATATTGTAGCAGAAGTATTTCCTTTTCCTATTTGTTTATATAATTGGCTTTCTGAAAAGTCTAATGATACATTTTCTATATCCGCAACATTTTCAGCATACTCTGGGTCTTTTTGCAACCAATCGTAATGCGTCTTTCTAGTAATACCGACTTTATTAGCTGCCGTTGTAACAACGCCTAAAGATTTTTCTAGGGCTTCTAACATTGCCCTTTTAAGTGTAACATTTTGTTTATTCATTTTACAAAATTAATTGAAAAAACCTAGAACAACTAAACTAGGTTTTATTGACTGATTGCAATAAAGTCAAATTCGCACTCATATTGTTAAATTATAAGTTTCGATTTTTGTTTTGCAATTAAAGAACGTCGTTGTTTTTATAATCTTTACCGTTTATTTTTATTTTAATATTTGCATCAAGTTTTTGCATACGGTCTATAATAACTTGACAATATTTAGGGTCTAACTCCATACCATAGCATTTTTTATTTAATTGGTGTGAAGCTACCATTGTGGCTCCAGAACCTAAAAAAAAGTCGCATATTAAATTAGAATCTTTTTTAAATTTATTAATTGACCATTCAATTAATTCAATTGGCTTTTGTGTAGGGTGTACTCTATTAGTTTTTTCAGAAGCCTTTGTAAATTGTCTAACAACGCTTCTTGCATTTGACCAAGCAAGTTCGCAATCTGTTTGGTCGCTTTGTCCGTTATTTTTATCCCAAACTATCCAGCATTCTGAATCTGGCAAACAACTTGAATAATAATTAGCGCCCCACCATATATGAATAGCTTTACTATATAAGTTGTAAATCAAATTAAAAGAATCTTTTGCAGCGTCAGTGTTGTCGTCTCCTAATATATCTGAACTATAATTTTTACTCAAAACTCCACTTTTACTTACTGCGTTCATTCCGTATGGTGGGTCTGTAAAAACCATATCCGGATTTTTACCATTCATTAATTTAGCAACTTGGTCGCTATCCGTACTATCTCCGCAAAGCAATCTGTGTTCGCCAATTTCTATTAAGTCGCCTAAAACAACATCTACTTTTAAATTATCCGGTTCTGTATAATCGTCTTCTTCTGCTTCTAAAATCTCCTCATTAAAAAAATCTTCGGGTAAATCCATACCCCAATCGGATAATTCTTTCATATCCCATTCATTGGCTAGTATTTCCCAATCCCACTCTCCAAAGCCTACATTGTCTTTTATTATAAACTCATTCTTTTGCTCTTGCGTCCACCCCTCTGCTACATCAATCCAAACTTCTGTAAGCCCAGCTTTTTTGCAAGCATTTAAACGCATATTACCGCCTAAAACTATCATATTTTCATCTACGACTATTGGGCGTTTCTCTAGCATTTGTGGAAACCCTTTTATACTACTAACTAATTTGTTGAATTTTGGGTCGCGAATGTACCTAGGGTTTTTTTCGTTAGGTATAACGTCCCCGATTTTTACCTTTTGTTTCATTTGTATATTTAATTTATCCCTTAAACCAAACTATTGAAATACCAAACGGCCCTATAAAAAATTGTATCATACGTTCGTCAGCTTCCATATAATAAAATTCCTCAATTGCGCCACTTGCGTAATTTATGCCTAAAGCAAACCCATATATAGGAAATAATTGCACTTGAAATGAACCCATATTTAAAAATATTTTTTGTAAAGGTAGAAATATAATTCATAAATCTTTGCATTTATTGTTTCATTTGTGTAAGGGTCGGGCGACTTTGTAAGCCTACCCATTACGTCCAGGGTTAAATAAATACCCCTAAATGTAGGCTCGGGCAATATCTTAATATTGTTTTTTATACACCATACCCTTGCATTTGTTTGTGCATCTGTTGGAATGTACTGCTTTACTCTTTTACGCTTTGCCATAATTAAAAAGGTACACCTGTTTCGTCCTGGTCTAAATCTACAACCTCGACCATTTTTTTAGGGGCCTCAAATCTTTTTTGAGCCGCCGTTATTGGTTTATATACTGCGCCATTGTCAAAATCCGGTGCTATGCTAAAACTACCTAGACCACCGTTTTCTTTACGCTTTACTTTTTCAACGTGTATATCTACGCTATCACTTCCGTAGTCGGTACGGTCGCCAATATTTCTGTAACAAATTAAACCATTATAACACTTATTAAAAAAGTCTGCAGACCCGCTTATATCGTAAAGCGTTGGTTTTTTATAGTTGCCATTTTCACTTTCTATTTTTCTAGGGTGCGCCACTAAAAATAAGTGCGTGTTTGTCTGTTGGCAGAATTGTGTTATTTGACTAAGCACCTTACCAACGTAACTATGATCTTTTTGCGCGCTATGGTCTAGCATATTCCAAGGGTCAATAACGCATATATTTACGCCCTTTTGAAATACCAAGTCTCTAAAATGGTTTAGTATTGCCTCCAGGGTTAAGTTTTTAAGGTCTATTTTGACCCAGTAAAAATGCTCTAGTATAAAATCTTTTGTACCGTTTAATTGTTCGTTTGTGCAATTGGTTTCGTTTAGCTTATTAGCCACTCTTTTTATATGGCCCTCGTATGGGAAACTTTCAGGGGAAAACATAGCGCATCTAAAATCGTATTTGGTCGCCATATTAACACAAATTTGGTCTATAATATCCGACTTACCGCTATTTGGTATTCCGGTTACTACCGTCCATTCTCCCATCGCTAATTTAAAATACTCATTACTACCGCCCAGGTTCATATCGTAATTGACTATACCATTTTCGTTATACTGCAAAACGTCGTCCCAAATATCTGCTATATTTAAAACGCCTTCCAATGGGAAGTTCTTAGCGCTTTTTACTATCGTTCTTAGCGTCTCGGCTCCCTTATCTACTAACACCTCGTTAGCGTCTTTATAATCGCCCCAATCGACGTATTTGCATCTGTAATGTCCAAACCTCCTAGCTAACTCTGCTCGTAATTGTAAACCAGCTTCGTCGTTGTCGGTGCAAATTATAACCTCCTCTTTATCTTCAAAAGACCGCCAGCAGTTATCTAAATATTCTAGGCGTTGGTTACCTTTACTTGCGCCATTAGGTACCGAACAAACGCTATATATACCGGCCTCGTGTAAACTAAGCGCGTCCATTTCGCCCTCAACTATATAAACTTTTTTAAGTTCGTTTATATTATCTAAGCCGTAAAATATTAACTCGGCACCCGATACCATTTTAAAATTCTTTTCGGAATCGCGGTATTTAACGTTTATTAAATTGCCGTTTTTGTAGTAATTAAAATTTATTGTTTTTCGGTTGTTTTTAACCTGCGGCATATATGTAATGCTTTCGCCTACCTTCCAATGCGCTAGGGTAGCTTCTGAAATACCCCTACCCCTAAACCATTCTATAATTTTAGACGAAAGGTTTATATCTATTTTAGCCGGCAGTATATAATCTTCTTTAGGCTTAAACTTTACGGAACCCGACCAGCCGCAATTATGACAGTTGTAAACGCCTTTGTTTACATTAACGCTTAGTGAAACGTCGCTTTTGTTTTTCCTTGTTGGGCCGCATTGTGGGCATTTTGTTTTAACATCGCCACTAGGGTTGCCCTTTAGGCTAATTCCCAGGTCTTGTAATTCTTTTAAATACATAATCAATAAGTTAGTTAATGGCTAAATTAAAAATTTATTTTAAATCTGCAAATATCTTTTTTAGCTTTTCCAAATACAAAGTAAAATCCATTGCTTCCTCTTGGGCGTGTTTAAGCCATTCTAACGGCGTTAAATCGTCTCGGTCTAACGTAGTACCATATTTTTCTGTTCCTATCTTAGAACGCATTAAAAAGGCTTCTACGACGCTATTTACTATTGTATCGTCAGTATGGTTTGTGCATCGCTTGCATTTAATAAAAAAACTTCTTTGGTTACCATTTGGTTTTCCCATAGTGTTGTTGTCGGACATTGTAATTCGTGTTTTGTTAAATTGGTTAAATCTCTTAAATCAAATATGTAATCAAAATATTGTTCGCTTACTAAATAAAAAACTAAATAATCGTGCATTTCCATTAGTTTCTCGTATTTATAAACCTCTAGCATTTTAGTTTTATAGCTATCGTTTCTAAACTTAAACTCTAAAACGCATAGTTTACCAGTACAAGTTTTGCCTATTGCGTCGTAATGATCATAACCGCCGCCCGACCATTTTAGTTTCCAACCCCTGGCGTTTAATTCTTTTACTTTTAATTGCTCTTTGGCGTGTATTTGGTTAAGCATTTTGTAAATAGTTTCTTATTTGTTCTACACCTCGCCTTCCCACCTCAACGTTTTGGGTAAGCAAGAACTCGTTTATTATTGTACCGTTGTAAAGTTGAACGTACAATTCTATTTCGCCAATTTTGTTTTCGGCCAAATACCATTCCTTTGCGTTTTTAATAGCGGCCATTTGTTTTGGCTTAGTCTGCTCTTTTGCAGATATTTTATATTTCGCCATTATGTTATCAATTTTGCGTACTGAATTACGAACAGTTTTTAAAGCTGGTAGGCTTAATACATTTGGTCGCCAAAAAGGATCTTGCCTGGCCCATTTAACCGCAGCGTAAACTTCCCTTAAATCGTAGTCGTTTTTTTCAAACCAAACCAATGTATTTTTCCAAGCAATTCTTTGGCTTTCATTTGCAGGCAAAGTTTTTTCGCCTTTAAATAAATCTAAATATGGCGCAAAAGCATTTTCAACTAATTTAGAATATCTAGCTGGCGCAGGTTTTTTAACCTGTGCGGTATTAATTGTATTATTCTCTTTTGTATTATTAATATTATTAGTATATATATTACCCTTTAAGTTTTCTTTAATAGGGGTATATAAGTTTTCTTTAATAGGGTCTTTAAGTTTTCTTATATAGGTATTTAAGTTTTCTTTAATAGGGGTAGCGATAAATATTTTGCGTTGCTCTATTTGTTTTGTGCCTTGCTTATAGGTCATTTCAAGGCTTATATAACCGCGTTTTTCTAGTTCGCTAATCCAAACGCTAACCGACGTTTTAGAAACGTCATAAAGGCTTGCAAAATAACTATTTGTACTCCAGCAAAAACCTTTGTCGTTAGCCAAAGCAGTTATTTCGCCATACAGAAGTTTTGCATTTGCTTTTAACGTTTTATCGTACCTAACGTTTGCCGGAATGATTGCGTAGTAACTTTTTTTGTCCATAATAAAAAAAAGCTGGGGGTTCGGTGGTTACGGCACCTACTACCCTAGCTTTAAATGTTTTCTAAACAACTTAGCCCGTAACCTCTAAGTCTTAAACAAATATAAAAATTATTAAACGATTTGCTTTATTTTATCGCAGAAAGTTTTAAGGTCGCCAAATATTCTAAGGAAATTGTCCAGGCTTATATGGTCGTCGCCATAAACCATAAACAGTATCTCAATTAAAAGTTCCCGTTCTACTTCTGTAAGCGTTCCTACATATTCAAAACCATCTTTGGCCCCTGTAAGTATTTGCTTTCTACGGCCTACTTTTTGCTCGTTTTCATTAAAGTATAAATGGATATGTTTCATAATCCGTTGTTAAAATATTGGTCAATTACTATTTTGCAGTTTTCAAAATCATTAAGCCAAACCGCATACCAATTACATACTTTAAGATTTTCTAACCACTCTTTTTGGTTTTTTGTTGGCTTGTTATAGCCCGCTTTTAATTCAATAGCTAAACCAGCATATTGTTTACTAGGTGTAAAAACTAATATGTCCGGTATGCCACTACTAACCCCTAAATATTTTAGCTTAAAACGTTCAAATGGCGACCTTTTACCTTCGTTGGCTGGGTGCGCCACTAAACTATGCGGGTGTTGCATTGATAAGTAATTTAAAACGGCCCTTTGCAAATGATCCTCGGGGCCTAAATACCTCATATATGGGTTTTGTTTAGGCATAGTTTTTTTACAAAGTTACTATATTTTGCTATTGTATTGTAATTCAAGGTTAAAATTAAAAGGTATATCGTAATCAATTTTATATTCCTTAAACAAAAACTCAATACGCGCCAGATCTAATTCGTCAATAATTAAAACGCGTTCAACAGGAGGCCCCTGTGGTAAATCAAAATGTATTTTAGGGTATTTGTTTTTGTAAAAACTAATTGAATTTTTACTGACTGCATATTTTTTGGCTATTTCCATAATAGTAAGTTCGCTATAATGATAGTCCCAGGCAGCAGCCTCCTGTATTAGTTCTATGTCATTCATAACTTAATCTAATTTTAAAAATTCAGCGTCGCCGTGCTTTTCAAACCATTCTTTATTCGCCATATATTTATCAATAACGGCGTCAATCATTACTAGGTCGTCAATAGAACCGCCTTTTATTTTATCAATTAGTGCCTCTATTTTATTTAAAATGTTTGTTACCATTTCCGGGTCTACTGAATACAGTTTGTCAAACTCTGCCTTTGCAATTGGCTCTAGTAATTCGTTTACTTTATTAACTTGGTTTTTGACGTTTTGCTTATATCTATTCGTCCCTTTTAATTGGTCGTTAGCCTCTAGCAGCAACTGACCTAATAAAATGCTTTTAACGTAGTTTAATTGGTTTTCCATTATAATACTATTATTCCGTTTTCGTTTCTTTCGTAGCCTCTATAACCGGTAGCTATTCCCGTCTCTAAATAAAACTTCCAATCCGCAATTGCGTTTTTGTAAGCATTACGTCCTTCGTCAATCATTTTTTCGCTTAGCGTATAGCACTCAACGCTATACGGATAGTTCGTTTCTATTGCTATAAACACAAAGTTTTTCGGATCTATGCCCACCATATCGCTATAAAATGCCGCCTGTAAATGGTAACCCCATTTGTACACGTCGCTTTTAAATGCTCTAGGGCTATTGTCTTGGCAACTCTTTGGGTCTGAAATAAAGCCTAGCATCTTATTAATGCAATCGGGCCTAACCCTTACATCTACTCCTTCATAAGTCGTATAATGCGAAAGTTCAATATCGCCTTTAGTATAATAAACCGCCTGTTCGTTACGCTCAAAATTTTCTTTAATCTTTAAAATCATTTCGTATTGGT
>Ga0206129_10002752_pt1 | contig 21253 bp, 20 predicted proteins | sample Helgoland_Spring_8_FD_148616 | JGI IMG/M metagenome (GOLD analysis project Ga0206129, IMG submission 148616) | Pelagic subsurface seawater microbial communities from Kabeltonne, Helgoland, North Sea - Helgoland_Spring_Bloom_20160502_2 | ecosystem: Environmental > Aquatic > Marine > Epipelagic ...
AATAGTTATTTGGGCTATATGCTACCAGGTGCATTTGTAGAACAGACGGCATAAATCTCGGATATCTCGTCAAGCTAGTGTACTAAAGACGTGGAAAGTTAAATTTTCCTTTTAGGTTGTTATTAACATAAGTTAATTTGACGTAAGTTTTAAGCTTACAGTCAAAATAGTTATAACATGTTATACCTATTGTATTTGGTTCTAGATGGATTATTCAATGTAACAAAGAATGTAACAAAAGCTGGTTAACTAACTCAGTAAACGTATATTAATCAATAGGTTACTGTCTAAGTTCAATTCCCGCCGCCTCCACCAAACAAGTGATCTAGGAGACACTTCGTAAAACTAAGTACCTAGTAAATACCCATACAGGCCAGTATATCTGGTCATGTATGGGTCTTTTAAATAGAGACGAGATGATGAAGTTATCAAAATTCGGTAAAAATAGCTAACTGATCAAATCTATGTGTATGTTATGGACTCACAGCACTCAATTTTTTACTACACCTCTCTGGAGGACTGCTTAGTGAGATAGTCGCGCATTCTATTCTTCACTTGCTCTGCAGACTCCTTGGTCCAGTCACGGAAGCCTTTTCCTGTGGCCATACCGGTTTCACCGCGTTTTACTTTGTCTACCAACAGAGGGGGCGGCTCAGTCGAATTATCCAGAGTGGGGAACAGCACCGTTAGGATGTCGAGAGTTAGATTGAGTCCAACTAGGTCGGACTGTTCCATTGGGCCCAGGATCGCCAGACGGGAACCAAAGCTGTGTTTGACAACGGTGTCGATGGTCTCGGCATCGCAGACACCGGCAGACACAAGTGCAATCGCTTCGCGCTTCATAGCATGCTGCAGTCGGTTGCCGATAAATCCGGGTATATCGTGCTTTACGTGCACCGGTTTCATTGCGACACCTTCCAGCAGGCTAATGGTCCGTTGAACGGTGGACAATGCTGTTTTATCTGATTGAACCACCTCTACCAGTCTGACTAGATGAGGCGGATTCCAGAAATGGGTGCCGACCACGCGACTGCGATTGACTACCTTCGCACTGACCTCGTGAATTGGGATCGCAGAAGTATTAGTTGCTAGAATTGCAGTGTCCGGAGCCAGCTCAGACAATTGTGCAAAGATTGCTTGTTTGATTTCAAGTTTTTCCGGACCTGCTTCGATAACAAGTTCCGCGTTCTGAACGGCATCCCACAATGCTTCTTCACAGGTCAAATTGATGAGAGTGGACGGGTCTTGCTTGAGGAGGTTATAGATGTCTCGAATTTTTCCCGGTGCATCTGCTAGAATTTCCCTATTGCGGTCATGCAAATATACATTGTGACCACCTGCCAGAAAAACCTGAGCAATCGCATGTCCCATCAAGCCCGCACCGATGACTGTTACGTGAATTTTTTCTTGCCTCATTGAGTTCTACCCTGCGGAGAAACCGCCATCAACGTACATAATCTGGCCCGTACAAAAGTTCGATGCGGGGGAGAGTAGGTATATCGCCATGCCTAAAAGGTCTTCTGGCTCCCCCAGGCGTCCCAAAGGCAGCCGGGACAGAGAGCGGGCTTTAGTAGCCTGCCCTAACTCATTATCTTCATCGAACATCCAGGCTGTAAGGCTTGAACGAAACACTGTCGGTGCTATCGAATTTACATTGATCCCGTACTGGCCCCATTCAGTAGCAAGAACCTTGGTCAGCATATTGGTAGCACCCTTCGATGTGCAGTACCCGGTGTATCCCGAAATATTTCCATGGCGACCCCGCACCGATGAAACCATGACAACCTTGCCGCCCTTAAGCCTATTTTCGATTCTCCATGAGCCGTAGGCTTTTGCCATTAGCCAATTACCGCGAACATTGGCATCCATCACTTCCTGCCATTCTTCGTAGGATTGTTCGTGAATAAACCCAGCTTTGTTAAATCCCGAGCCAATGAACATCAGCTCGATATCTCCATAGGCATCCACTGCTGCATTTACCATGGCCTCTGCGTCTTCAAGGCTATCGGGACGAAGATTGATTGTCTGTACTTCTCCGCCCACGCTGCGGCATTCCTCGGCCACCTCTTCAAGCGCATCTTTTGACCCGGCGACCAGAGTCAACCGTGCACCCAGTGACGCGAGGGCAATAGCAACAGCACGACCAAAAGCGCCGGAAGCGCCAGTGATCAGTGCGGACTTCCCGCTGACGTCAAAAAGAGATAGAGGATTCTTAAGTGGTTCAGTAATCATTATTCCTTCTCCCTTAAATTTGAAGATACGATGACCAGCATGGTAACGGGTTTGTTGCTGCAGTTCTTTATTGCACGCTGTTCGTCAAATCCAATAAGGCAAGAATCAAGTGGACCTAGGGTTGTCTCCTTAGGTGCATCAGTACTGCCGGTTATGATTGTTACCTCTCCTTCGAGAACCACGTAGACCTTCTCGTTAGGTGAACCGCTCCATTCGGCGTCTCCACCTGGCAGGAAGTACGACAAGCTGCAGGAAAAGCTTTCCAAACTAGAAGCCTCAAGTCCCTGCAGGCGCAGTGCGGTCATATTGTTGTGCAGTTTGGCCTCATATGATTTGGCGTCACTCAGGCGTGTCACTTTCATGGAGTTGTTATCCTTTTTCTATACGGAATTGTTGTTGGGGGTCAAGCATTGCTACAACACGGATGCCACAGCCATCGCCGCCCGGCCAGCGCCATGGATAGCACATAAAAGTGCAACGTTTACCGGTGATTTTGTCGACGTCACCGCCAATGTTTTCGATGCCGGGAATACCTGCTGCAAGCAGTGCCTTGTGAGATGGCTCCCAGTGAGGGAAATCGCTCATCACATCCCGCCCAGTTTCATCTTTGTATTCCTTGAAAAGGTGATGGTGTGTAGGTCCGGGACCGTGGTCTACTAACTTGGTGCCCAACGGATGATCGAGTGCCTGGACATCGATGCCTACCAGTTTCACACCCCGCTCGACCAACCACTCCGCGCCTTCCTTATACAATCCGGGGGAATACTGGTAGTAAGCATCGTTATCGCCCAGGTTTTTGTGGCTGCCGGTGTTAATAATGACAATGTCGCCACGTCTTATCGCTGGTTCAGCTTTTTCTAGGTCCTCTGGTGTAACAATCCCCCACTTTCCCTTTGGGATTGATACAACGACCCCTGTGCCGAAGAATCTCCAGGGTTCGAAATCAGCGAGATCTAGTGCATTTTCTGTAACATGAATTGGCGAATCCATATGCGTACCGCGATGCTGGATTCCTTCCCACTCTAGAACCTGACAGCCATGCATAGCATGAAACTGCACGGTACTGATCGCGATACCTTTTGGGCTGGATGGCCACTGCGGCATACCGTGTCCCCAGCGAATACTGAGGTCGAAATATTCCAGACCATTGGTTGATCCGGCAGTAGATTTAGTCATAATCGAATCTCGCTTGTTATTAGTCGTTGGTGCCGGATTCAACGCGGTAGTCACCGTTTGGATCGCAGATGGCCATCAGTCGGATGACACAGGCGTCTCCTTCAAGCCAGCGCCAGGGGTAGGCGTGGAACGTAACGCGCCGCCCTGAAAGCTCATCTAGGTCGCCGCCAACGTTTTCAATGGTGGGTATATCCTGCGCCAGCAGGTATTTATGCGCCGGGTTCCAGTCGGGAAAATCATCGAGTGCTTCACGACCGGTCGCTTCTTTGTACTCCGGCGCGAGACGTTTCATGTTAGGCCCGTTGCGATGAGGGCCCAGTGACGTCGCCAGAGGGTGGTCCACCTGTGGGGTATCCATGCCAACCAGTTTTACCTGTTTGTTCGCCAGCCACTGTGCAGCTGACTTACACAAACCGGGTGAGTGACCAAAATACTCTTGGCTGTCTGCATATTTGTGGTGCCAACCAGTGTTAATAAGTACGATATCTCTGGGTTTAATCACTGGGTTAAGTTTTTCCAGATCCTGGGCTGTCACCAATTCCCATTGTCCTTTGGGTAGCGACAGCACCAGTCCGCTGCCCCAAAAGCGATCCATATCGATTTCACCAATGCCCTTGCCACCTTGAATGAGATGTATCGGCGCATTTACATGCGTTGATGTGTGAAATACGGTTTTAAACTTTTGGCTCATCACGCCGTGCTTGGCGTGATTGACTGACCGGAACATTACCAACTCATCGAATCCCGGTAGCACCGGTTGGTTATGCCTCCATGGGTGACTCAATTCGAAAAATTCTAGACCGGTACTTGGCTCAACTTGTGCCGACATAAGCTTTTTCCTTTGGATAGTTAGGCGAAAAAGTATTACATGAATTTTCACCACAGTGACCAAGGTGTCGCACATATCGAGACAGAGTGAGGTAAAAAATGGTCTTCGACTGCTGAGTGTTTAATACTTCATAAAGACAATGCTGACCACTCAGCTACTTATTAACAACTGGAGCTATATGATGCCTCAACTTGATAGTCCTATTGAGCTGTTTAACCTAAAAGGGAAATCCGCACTCGTCGTGGGTGCGACTGGAGCCCTGGGGGAGGCAGCAGCCCGAGCGTTGGCAGGGGCTGGCGCTCGTGTAACGCTCGCGGGCGGAAATGCCCCGGCTCTAAGTGCGCTGGCAGAAGAGCTGACCGAAGTCGGTGCTGAGGTCTCCGCATTTGAAGGGCGGCCTATAGATGAGGCGACTGCTGACCAAATGATTGCAGCGGCGGCGAAGCACGGCGATGGGCTGGATATCCTGATAGCGGCCTCTGGCACTAGTAGCATAAAACCCATTGTGGAGATGGAGCCGGACACCTGGGATCAGGTCATGGACGCCAATGTGCGGCAGACCTGGTTATTGTGTCGATCGGCGAGCCGTCTTTTTATTGAGCAGCAACGAGGCGGGAAAGTCATCCTAATATCGTCGGTTCGCGCGACCTTTGCTACCACTGCTGGGACCTCGGCCTACGGTACTTCCAAGGCTGCAATCAATATGTTGACTCGCTCGCTGGCGGTTGAGCTGGGACAGCATCAGGTCTGTGTCAATGCTATCGCTCCCACCGTATTCCGCTCGAAGTTGACGGCGTGGTTATTTGAGGATGATGCGACCGAAGCCCGCGCGCAGGTGTTGAATCGCATCCCGCTGGGAAGGTTGGGTGAGCCAGCTGACTTTGCCGGTGTGTTCCTGTTTTTGTCTTCTGCGGCCTCGAATTTGGTCACAGGCGAAGTGGTGAATGTAGATGGTGGTTTTTCATGCAACTAGCCATTCAGTTACGTGAAAAAATTTTTAAAAACTGTCTCACTATTTGAAGCACCCTAATTGCCAGCTAGGTGTCGAATAGCTAGCCTGAATTCGCGTTGGTTTAACCCTATAACGCACGATAAAAATAGCGGAGAGGATAATATGAAGCAGATAAATTCACTTTTAAAAAGAAATATATTTCAAGCAGCTGTATGCAGTGCTCTAACCACTCTAACTCTATCCAGTGGTTCAGTGGCCGCTGATGGAGGTACAATCGACGAAGTAGTTATCACCGCCGAAAAGCGGGAAAGCACCGTGCAAAAGACACCGATCGCCATTCAAGCATTTACGCAAGAACAAATTGAACATCGACATGTGGTTGAGATTAGAGACCTGAACGCCGTCACGCCAAATGCTCAAATATACCCTGTACAAAACTCCATCCAGGTCGCGATTCGCGGTATCGGATCATTATTTTTTGACCCACGTGGTGATACCGCAACGGCAATGAGCATCGATGGTCTCTATTACGCACGGCCGGTATCCAATGGCGGAACCTTCTTTGATTTAGCGCGTGTTGAAGTACTAAAGGGGCCGCAGGGCACTCTGTACGGTCGTAACGCAGCGGCGGGTGCTATCAACCTAGTAGCCAATCGTCCTATCAACGAGCCTGAGGGAATGGTCGGTTTGGATATCGGTAACTATAACGAACAGAACTTTTCGGGGATGGTCAATGTTCCTGTAACCGATAGTCTCTATGTCCGTGCTGCCGTCCGGACTACGCGCCGCGATGGCTATATCAATGACTATTACAATGATAATCACACCGATGCATTTCGTTTGTCAGCATTGTATGAAGCTACGGATAAGCTTTCAGTCTACGCCGCATATAATCGCTCTGAATTTGATGGCCATGGTCAGGCACCACATGCCTATCCTTGCAACGGGGCGAAACCATATTCGGCATTTGTTCCTGAGGGGTGTCCGGGTGTTGGTCCGGGTGGCGCTGAAATGCCCAATGGCGGCACATCGAACTTGGTCTTGGAAAGCGCGCAAATAAATCTTGATTATGATCTCGGCTTCGCCACGCTTTCGACAGTGAGCGGATGGGTAGAGTCAAGCGAAGATGATACAGCCGTGCCCCTCGGAACAATGTTTAATGCAGACATCTTGACAGAAAATGAGACATGGTCTCAGGAAATCAGACTGGCCGGTAACGATGACGCTAGCTTTGCGGGCGGTTTAGCTTGGGTGATTGGCGCCTATTATTCTGACAGCGACGCCACGTATTCTGAACAAAAGTTGGGCCCTCCAACTATTTTTACCGACTTGCCCGCAACTTCCTACGCCTTTTTTGGGCAGGGCACTTATTCCTTGACGGATACTCTTCGTGCAACAGCAGGAGTTCGGTATACGGATGACCAAAAGCGAACTGTCGACACGCTGGGTAATGATGTTACCTTTGAGGACGATAACGTCAGCTACCGATTGGGGTTGGAATATGATCTCGCACCAGATAACTTGATCTACTTGACCTATTCGACAGGCTATGTTGCGGGTGGTGCAAACGGTGGTGATGTCAATTTACCGACGTCCCCAGACCGCGCAGCCCCAATATTTCCAAACGAAGAAATGACTTCAATCGAATTCGGCTCGAAAAACCGCTTCCTGGGCAATGAGCTGCAATTAAATCTAGCAGCCTATTATTACGAATTCGAACACTACCAGTTTTTCCAGCCGGCCTTCACTAATAATGTAGATGCTCCTTCAGGAGCAATCCAGGATATGGGTGATGTTGACACCTATGGTGTCGAGTTTGATGTGATATATCAGCCAACCCTCAATGACCGGTTTACGTTTTCGGGCGCGTGGGCGGAGGGTGAATATAGCGAGCTGCAACTGGCAGTATTTTCCGGGGGACCCCCTAATTTCGTACCGGGAGTATATACGATACCCGAGGGCGCGCCATTGCTCAATTTGCCTGAATTTCAGTTTTTTGCGGGCTATACGCGAACGTTTCCATTGGAAGGCGGTGCATTTATTGATGCTTCTGCCTATGTTCATTACTCCGATGAATACTCACTTGTCCCTGGCGAAACCGATGCGTTTGACGTTCAAAAGTCTTATACGATGAGCGATTTGAGCCTGTCATTTACTGCCGTGGACGACAAGTACACAATAAGAGCGTGGATCAAGAATATCGAGGATGAACCGGTTAACGTCTATGGAGTGGCTCCAAATTTCCATCTTTATTCCGTTCTGCCACCGCGTACCTTCGGTATATCAGGACAAATCAACTTTTAGGTTCTAATACACTCCTGCCCAATAGAATCAGAATAAACAGCTTTAATTTGTTAGCATTCTGAGAAAGGTTATATTGGGTAGGAGTATAACGATGTCTCCAATTGAATCACTACCTAATCTTTTCCAACTAAAGGATAAATCCATATTGGTCACGGGCGCGACGAGGGCTTTGGCGGTAGCAGTTACAACCGTGGGAACCTCGATGTCACTGACAAAGTTCTCGACGTTTTTCAAGGTATCATCGTGGTCGTTAACCGCCAGCTGCCAATGTAACGGGACTAGTCATCCAAGACTGTAGACAAAAAACACCACAGAGCACTAACCGGAAGTAAGTGAAATCAGACTGCCATAGTCGGTTGATCCGGCAGGTCAGATTCTGGAACTTTGGACTTCTCTGCTTTACTTAAAAGTAGCAGAACAAACTCTTAGTGAATCTGGTCGTTTGGTAACTTATGCTTTGACGGTGCACCATTGCGCATGAACATGCCCGGCTGTTTGTCTCTCCTGTGGTGGGCTCCCGGGTTCTTATGGACTTCCCAGTATTTACTAGATACTGGTTGATTCCAAAAAAATATACCTCCTCATATTTAGCCGGCGATACGCCGTCTCGTTGAGTGTATCGCTTTAATGGATTGTAAAACATCTCAGTTTTCGCCTCACCCCATGTTTAGTAGTTCTTGCGCTTCGTGATTCGTTTTTTAAACGTTGCAAAGAAGCTCTCAACAACGGCATTATCATGGCAGTTTCCACGACGGCTCATTGAGAGAATAAAGTGGTAATCTTTCATGAAGGCTAAATAATCAGCACTGGCATACTGACTGGCTTGATCGTGACGGCTTTATTCCGGTTCTGGACACAAGTCTGACAAGTTTACGCAAGTTGCAGTGCCGGAGCTTATTCGCCTGGGTATTCTCAGCCCGAAATCCCAATGCGCCGCTAAATAGTCCTTTTTGTCGCGGTCCCCCGGCAGCTCTTGTCGAATGACTGCTAGTCTTCGCTGTACTCTATGTACTCAAAGTCATGTGCTGAATCAGAGAGGTTGAAGGAATACATCTCAGACAGAACGTGAATACGAAAATCCCGCTCTATCAAAGTCTTCCATGGCCGTACGCACATATAGTGAGTCAGGCGGCGACATGAACGGCTTGATTCCATAATGAGCCTTGCCAGTTCCCAGGCGCGGTCCACAATCTGTTCCCGTTCAACCACCTCATTGACAACACCCAAATCAAGGCACTTCTGGGCATCCATTTCCTTACAGGTCAGCATCATGTAGTTACCGCGCTTGATACCGAGAATCTCCTGCAGGCATAGCCCCATGCCATCGCCGGGTACATGGCCGCTATGCATACCGAAGTGATCATCTTTCAGGATAAAATCGGGTGTGCAAAGTGTGATGTCGCTCATCATGCACATCTCCCAGTGGATGCCCTTACCGTTGATCGCGGCAATGGTGGGAATCTCGATGTCATTGACAAAGTTCTCAACGATTTTCAACGTGTCGTAAATTTGTACGTCATACCGCTTATCGTTATCGGGTGACTGCTCTACCTCGGCAAAAGATTCGGTGTCCCACTCATTGATCCAGCTTGGGTCGGTACCCGTCAGGATAAGGACTTCGTTTTCTTTGTCATGACCGATCACTGTCCACAACTCGGCCAGCGCGTGGTGAAACTGGTAGCTCCATTTTACCGGGCCGTCGTTGGTATGCATTCTTACCTCTAGAATGCCGTTCTCTCTTTTGAACTTGAAGAATTCCTTGAAACGCTCACTGTATTCTTCCAGTGTTGGTGTGCGGTAGTAGTTATTAATCGCCATTGTATATCCTCCAATATATTGTCGGCACAAATTATCTTCCGTTTGGGACGCGTGTGAACGCCGGAGAAGGCGTCTGGATAAGATGACCGCCTGTCTTGCCATCATAGTCAGTTCCGCTGATAAAATTAACGATGCAGTAAGAATCGTCTCACATAGAGGGACAGTAGCGGATCTTTTGGTTACACAAACTGGAGCCTAATTCGAACCCGTTTGCCAGATGTTTGCGAAGAAAAAATGGCGATCGTAGCCTGTGTTAAAAGGAATCATTGCTCCGGTAATTACCCTATGTGTCTCGATATTTGAGACGGTGGCGTTGAGTGAGACATGCTTGGAATCTACACTGATTAACGATGGGAGCCGGTTTCGTTCTGGCTCTGGGCCTTGATTCATAACACAGGGGGGTGCAGACGTGAATCCAGAGAACATAAAACGCGTGGTAGTGGTGGGCGCCGGGATTATGGGTGCGGGAATCGCTCAGAATTTTGCCCAGGCCGGGTTACAGGTACGGGTGCTCGATGTGACCCGGAAAGCGCTCGACCGTTGCCTTAGCCAGATAAGCTCCAATTTGGAGGAATTTCACGAATTCGGCTTGTTGGATGAAGCCGTGGGCTCAATCTGCGAGAGAGTTACATTCTACTTGAATGATGAATTCTCCGAGGCAGTGACCAATTGCGATGTTGTGGTCGAGGCAATGCCAGAAGTCATTGAATTGAAGCGGGAGCTTTTTGCACGGCTGGATCAGTTGCCCGAACATGTCATTTTGGCAAGTAACACGAGCAGCATGACCATTTCCAGAATTGCCGAAAAGATGACAACACCCGAGCGAGTGATAGGCCTACATTATTTTAATCCCGCTCACATAATACCCGCGGTGGAGATCCATAAAGGTAAGGCAACCAACGAAAGCGTGATCACGACAATCACCGACCTAATGAATTGGGTGGGGAAACTTCCTGTGCTGGTAAGAAAAGAAGTCCCCGGTTTCGTTATCAACAGGCTTACCGGTGCAATGGAAAGAGAAATTGACTACTTGCTCGATGAAGGCGTCGTTTCACCGGAGGACCTCGATAGGGCCGTCAAGGGTAGCTATGGTTTTCGACTTGCCTGTCTTGGTCCGATGGAAGCTGAAGATATGATCGGTCTGGACACTGCAGCAAGAGCTTCCGCGAATATATTCCCGACCCTGAGTAACGCGCAGGTGCCGTCGTCTCAACTATTGGAAAAAGTAGAACGGGGTGAGCTCGGCATAAAATCTGGGGAGGGGTGGTACCACTACCCCGATAACACCCAAAGCGAGACACTTGGTCGCAATAATCGACGCTTGCTACAGCAACTGAAATTGTTTGACTTGAACAGGGGCAGTGAAGCATCCGAGTAATCTTAAAATTTCTACAGAGGAATAATCTGTTGTGAAACTCGTAACCTTTAGTATACAAACACCACTGGGGAGCATTTCTCGCGTTGGCGCTCTGCTGGATCAGAACGTCATTGACCTCTCACTCGCCTACGCGGCTTCCTTAAAGGCGACATCTAATACGGAGCGGTTCTACGAAGTGGCGGAGGCTCTTATACCTCTAGATATGATTGAGTTTTTCCGTGGGGGGCAGAAGAGCCTATCTGCTGCAAACGATGCCTTGACATTCGTCGAGGCCCAGGTCAAGGCGGGTATCGAACCGAGAGGCCCGAAAGATGAACGCATTGTGTCCAACCTGGATGATGTGATTTTGCTAGCGCCGGTACTGAGGCCAACTTCCATCAGGGACACAATCAGCTTCGAGACGCACGCGAAGAATTTCGAGAAGCGCACGGGCAAGCCCATCCCAGATTTATGGTACAAGAGGCCGTTATATTACAAGGGTAACTGCGACACTGTGGTGGGAATGGGTGCAGAGATTGACTGGCCCAAGTATACTGAAAAGCTGGATTATGAGCTGGAATTTGGCGTCTATATCGGCAAGACTGGCAGGAATATTCCAGCGGAGTGTGCCACTGACTACATCGCGGGATACACTATATTCAATGACATAAGTGCTAGGGATGTATTGCAAGAGGAAGTGACGATGTTGCTGGGACCCTCCAAGGGTAAGGACATGGATAGTGGGAATGTGATGGGTCCCTGTGTGGTCACACCGGATGAGTTTGATGTCAGCAATTTAAGGATGCAGGCTAGAGTTAATGGCGAGGTCTGGTCTCAGGGCAGTACGTCGGATATGTTCTGGAGTTTTGAGCAGATCATTGAGTACATCTCCCGCTCCGAGACACTTTATCCCGGTGATTTCATCGGCTCTGGTACGATTGCCTATGGCTGCGGCGATGAGTTAGAGCGCTGGATTCAACGTGGGGATACTGTCGAACTGGAAGTAGAAGGAATCGGTGTACTCAGGAATAAGATCCGCTAGCGATTCGGGTCATTAGGTCCCAGATCGCGAGAGCTGAAATTTCACTTATCCATGGGTTAGAACTAATGTCTAGTTGTCATTTGGAGTGCTTCAGCATATGAAACCACGTGGACCAGCCTCAACCGTAGATAAAGCTATTCAGATACTCATCACGTTGTCCCATGAGGAGGGGGAGATGGGCACTACGGACATTGGCCGAAAGCTAGGCGTCCATAAGGCCACTATCTCGCGAATAATCTTGAAGTTGGCTGAGTACGAGATGGTTTACAAGAATCGGGAGACCGGGAAATATGGACTGGGTCCAGCCATCTATCAGCTGGCGACGACAATGGTGGAGCTCAATTTCAGGCAAGCCAAGGAGGTCTCCAGGCCGTTAATTGACAGCCTCCGGAATTCTACGGGGGAAACGGTGACACTGGAGATGTGGCTGGGAAATTCAACCATACCCATTTATTCGGCCTTGTCCCCACACCCACTCACAGCGCAACCACCACCCGGTGAGCCTCTCGCATTGCATGCAGCGGCCGGTGCGAAAGTAATTCTGGCGCATATGCATCCCGATCGAGCTGACCTCCTACTCGACGGAGAGTTGACAAGGTTCACTGGCAAGACAATTACCGATAGGCAGCTCCTGAAACAGAGCCTGACCGAATACAATAAGCAGGGTTTTGCGATAGATCACGAGGAATTTCATGAAGGCATATGTGGCGTCGCGGTCCCTGTTTATAACCATCTCCGGCAGCCATTCGCGGCTCTTGTTGTCTTGATACCCAGTTCAAGGTCTTCACAGACGATGGATTCCGGATTAATTGCGAGTCTGAAGAAGACAGCCGCAACAATTACCAAAGAGCTGCTGCTGGCTAGGGCCAGGGATAGATCGCCCGTTCCTAGAACAAAAGGGTTATAGCGATGGAACAACTTAATATGAGCCAGATAAACGAAACCCATGACATTCATCTTATAAGCTGGGTGGACTCGGCTAATGACAACAGCGAATTCCCCATTCAAAACCTGCCTTTGGGGATATTTCGGCGTGCTGGTAGCGGGGAGGTCTTGCGCGGTGGCGTAGCCATCGGCGACCAGGTGCTGGATATTGCAGGTGCGGTGCGAACAGGTATTTTTGATGGGTTGGCGTTGCAGGCGGCTCAAGCCGCTGCTGAATCATCACTCAACCGCTTGATGGGAATGGGCTCAGCAGCTAGCGGCGCCTTGCGACTGGCTCTGTCGCGCGCACTACGCAGCGATTCAGAGGTAAGAGCGCAAATTCAGGAATGTTTGGTGCCACAAGCCGATGTCGAATATGGGATGCCAAGTCGGGTCGGTGACTATACCGATTTCTATACCTCCATAAACCACGCTTCTGCTGTGGGGGCCCTGTTCCGCCCAGACAATCCCTTGCTGCCCAACTACAAGTGGATTCCCATCGCTTATCACGGCCGTTCTTCAACGATTGGGATTTCTGGTACGGCCTTTGCTCGACCAATGGCCCAGATCAAAGCAGTCAGTTCTAATGAACCGGATTTCGGTCCCAGTCGTCGGCTTGACTATGAAGTGGAGGTGGGGGTTTTCATTGGCGAGGGCTCAGAAGCGGGCGATCGCATAGGGATAGATGTTGCAGAGGACCATATTTTTGGCCTGTGTCTACTCAACGACTGGTCGGCTCGCGATATTCAAGCGTGGGAGTATCAACCACTGGGGCCTTTTCTGGCTAAAAATTTCGCTACGACAATTTCACCGTGGATTGTAACCAGGGAGGCGCTCGCTCCGTTTCGAACTAAATTTTCGCGCCCTAAGGGGGATCCGCAGCCGCTCAGCTATCTGGCATCGCACATCAATTCCGAGCAGGGAGCGATTGACTTACAGTTGGAGTGCTATATCCAGACTGAGAATATGCGTGCGGCGGGCGAAAAGCCCGTTAAGCTATCCAGTGCCTGTTTTAGTGAAGCCTACTGGACTGTCGGGCAGATGGTGGCCCACCATTCAGTGAACGGCTGTGCCATGAATCCGGGAGATTTACTTGGCACCGGTACCCAGTCAGGTGCGAATAGGGACCAGTCTGGGTCGCTGCTGGAGCTGACGCGAGGCGGTACTGACGCTATCAGACTTCCCAATGGTGAATCTCGCAACTTTCTTGAAGACGGCGACTCCGTACTCATCCGTGGTTTCTGTGAGAGGGAAGGTGCCGCTCGTATCGGGTTTGGAGAGGTGGAAGCTACTATCTTGCCAGCGCAAGACTGAAATCTCTGTGGTGCCTATCCACAGCTCATTTGCGCTCCAATTGTTGCAATAGTAGAAGTGTCTCAGTATCTGAAACAAACTGGTTTCGGGAAAATAACAGGCTTACAGACGTGGCTATAATGTCGGCATGAATATTGGGATATTGGTAGCAGTTTTATTTTACGAGCTAATCCTCATTGGTGGTATAGGCTATTGGGTGTCCCGAAAAAGTGCTCGGGACGGCCACAATGAAGCCGAATTCACTCTGGGTGGACGGCAGCTGGGAGTTCCGGTCGTAGCTGCCACACTTGCTTTAACGGTTCTGGGTACACCCCATATCATGGGTATATTCGAGATGGCCTGGGACATGGGTGCCACCGCTCTGTGGTTTTCCATTGCCCATGTCATTCTCTTGGTAGTTATCTGTCTCAGTACCGGTTTGTGGGTCAGGCGCACTGGTGTTAATTCAGTGCCTCAACTACTGGAGACTTTATACAGCCCAGGTATTCGGATGATGGTGTCCTGTGTAATGGCGGGCTCGATATTCGGCGTACTAACACTTGAAACACAAGGACTCGCGATTCTGTTATCAACCATGACAGGATGGGAGATTAAATATGCCGCCATTGCTGGGGGCGTATTGGGAGTATTGTATGTAGTGCTGGCGGGCATCAAGGAAGTCGGTTGGATAAACGTCCTCAATGCGATACTGATGTATGTAAGCGTTATCCTCGCGATGTTATTTCTCGCTTTTAAGCTTCCCGGCGGTGACTTTTCCTCGGTGGCTGAATTTTACACCGCCAGCGATGATGAACATATGCTGACTATATTTGGACCTCCCGAATTACTTTGGACCTTTGCCTTTGGCCTGGTCGTTGCGCTGGTATTCAGCCAACCGGCGAACCAGCCGCTGTTACAGATTTGTATGGCTGCCAAGAGCGAGAAAACTATTATCAGGGCGCTCTGGATTGCCGCGCCGGTGAACGGCCTTTTCGGTGTGTTTATCTGCGTGATCGGTTTGACGGCAAAATCGCTGCCCGAGTTCCAGGTGTTGGGTCCTAAGATTGCCGCAACAACGATGTTGCTTAACCTCCTGCCTGACTGGCTGGTGATTTTTCTCATTGGCTCTTTTATGGCTGCCATTCTTTCCTCATTCGCCATGACGGCTCTGGCTCCGGCCACCATTTTCAGTAATGACATCTACAAGCGATTCTATAACCCTCAGGCAACGGAAGCACAAATTGCCTCCGTGACACGGGTGGCCATCGTCTTGCTGGCAACAGCGGCAATTGTGGTGGGATCTATACTGCCCACGATTCTGCCTTCTGTAGGATGGGTTCTCGCGTGGTTAATGCCGGTGTTGTGGCTGATGGTGTCTGGCCTTTTCTGGAAACGAACGACCGTAGGTGCATTTATAACACTCCTGACGGTCTGGTTTATCAATACCCTGTGGTCATTTACGCATTTACCGGACTGGCTGAATATGACAAACATACCTAACTCATATGTAATGTTGGTTACCACCATTGTATCGGGCACCGTTACCAACATGGCGTTTTCAGGGCGACCCGGGTATTTCAAATCTGATACCTGTAGCGCATGAATAATATTGGGAACGTAACTGTTCGGAGGCTAAGAATATACTATGTTTTGGGATATATTTATGGAAACATCCGGGGCGATCGGGTTCGTAGTACTGAGCGGGTTGATGATTCACTGGATGGTGTATCTGAAAAAAGATCGCGAGAGTAGCGACTCGTGACGCAATTCTAAGAGGAGCTGGACATGCAGGAGATGACTTTAGCGCATTACTGGATGGGAGGTGTGATGGTAGTGATGGCAATCTTTGGTGGGTTATCCGTATTTGGCTATTATCACAGACTGAAGCAGGACAATCCCGCCAGTAGTGATAATGATGAGACAGAATAGACTGTTTACTAGATACATCAGGGTACGCTGTTTTATGGTACCGCCAACTTAACTATCTTAAATTGATAGGATCGGTGGATCAATTTAAAAACCTCGCCGATTTCATTCAGACATCAACTCTCGTGCAGTCTGGCTCTACTAAAGTTTTAACCTTAGTCGTGATACTGAAAATCAGCGTTCATCTAATTTTTCGACCAAGGCTAATTGATTACATCGCACCTGCAGTTGCAGAGGCTGCAGTTGAAAGTGGCGTAGCCAGCCGGCCATATAGTACCCTTGAGAACTATCGCAAATCGTTGGTTGATGGTTTGGTTGAGGGCAGTTCACGTTCTAATACTTAATGTTCTCTAATGCGCTTTATAACTTGAAAAGAGTTTGACAGGATGTAGATTAAAGTAACACAGGATGTAACAAAAGCAGTTTTCTAAACCCATTAAGGTTATATTAATCAGTAGCTTACAGTCGGAGTACAGTTCCCGCCGCCTCCACCAAATAATAGCCCCACAAGGGGCTTTAAAGCACCATAAAGCATTGATTTAAATAGGGTTTATAGATTTTTTAAGTATTTCAAGAAAGCCCCGAGACTGGCTGCAGTATGTACGGCAATAGCACCTAGACAGGCGATTTTCACCTCAACCCATGAGTGGGAGCCGGGGTTTGCCGAACAGACCTTGAGGCGTCGAGGGCAATTGGATAGTAAACCTAGGAGATAGGATTTCCCAAAAGAGATCAAATCAGCATTGCCGGGGCAGCCAAATCTTTCTTTGACAAGATCAACCTTTTACGGAATAACAATTACACTAACGGGCCTGATTAACTATCTTGCAGGCAATCCGTGGACCATCGTTAGGAACTGCGTGTCTGTACCTGCACGACGGTGCTTTGCAATCGCTTGATACTCTGGATCGCCAAACCAAGCCTGAGCGGCAGTTTCAGAGGGAAGCTGAAAGAGCACAATACGACCTTCCCTAGGATAAGCACCCTCCAAGGTCACAGTGCTGTCGTCATAACTTAGAAAAGAACCGCCATGCTTTTTCAAAAGAGGGAAAAAACCCTTCTCGTAAAGTTTGTAAGTATCTGCATCTTGGATATGGAAATTGGCAATCATATAAACAGGGATATCTGACATTTTAGGTTTCTCTCTTGCTTTAAATAATAAGGTTGAACAATGAGTTTGAGTACTCAGATTAAGACTTAGATGGTCTCGAGCCAGCCGGCAACAGCCTGACCAATCTCAACCGGTGAATCTTCCTGAATAAAGTGCAGGCCTTTAACTGTGACTTCCTGCTGGTTCGGCCAACTACGGCAAAACTCCCGCTGCCTACCGATCAAAATAGAACCCGGCTCAGCGTTGACAAATAACTTGGGTAACTCTGAACCGGCCATAAACGCCCCATATTGTTCCACCAGGGAAACCACCTCAGGAGGCTCTCCCTCAATAGGAATCTGGCGGGGCCAGTTGAGTGTCGGCTGACGATCATCCGGAGAAGCAAAGGGTGCACGATAGGCTTCCATTTCTGTGTCAGTCAGATCCCTGATAATAGAGGTGGGTACAACGGCTTCGATAAACATATTGCGGTTGAGGATCAGGTCTTCGCCCTTTTCTGAACGGAAACCTTTGAAGATACCTCTGGCACCTTCGGGCCAATCGTCCCAGCTCACCGGGGCGACAATTCCCTCCATATAGGCCACGCCTTTAACCGCTGTGCTGTTGCGCATTGCCCACATAAAGCCCAGAGCACTACCCCAGTCGTGGATCACCAAGGTGACATTGGCGTTGATATCTAAGCCATGCAATAGCCCGCTCAGGTAGTCGTATGCCACCTCAAGCGTATAGCGTTCTGGACCCATAGATGCTGGTAGTTTGTCTGAGTCACCATGGCCAATCAGATCGGGGATGATCACACGGCCAGAGGCAAGTAGCTCTGGGGCAACGTTGCGCCACAGAAATGAAGACATAGGGTTGCCGTGGAGTAGGACAATAGGATTGCCGCTGCCTTCATCGACGTAAGCGATTTTTCTGCCGTTAACGTCTAAAAACTTTTTATCGTAGGGCATGGTTTCAGACATCATTTTGAACTCCTTCTTGTAATCAGGCGGTAAGACCGATCATGGCCAGGCTGTTATTGATCGCTTTGCTTGCTAGCAGATTGGGACGCGATTGATAGTAATGCAGCCTATTTCGTGGACTTGCTGGCCACCAACTCCAGCATTCTATGCGCGGTTTCTCGGCCGGAATTCTGATTCTGCCCCGTGACAAAACGTTCTTCATCGTCAACCACAACGAGGGTCGCAAGGAAGTCCATGATCCTGGTGTTGCTTTCAAAAATAACACCGGCTTTTCGCAGCTCTGTCTCTGGGTGCTGGGGAGTAATTTCTATTATGCCCAGCTCCTTAATCTGTTTGTCAGTTACACCGGTCATACGCCGACCGGCGATCAATGACTTACCGTCACGGTCTTTTGCATTGATGAGGCCCAATACACCGTGGCAAACGCCACCAATAACCGGTTCGTTGCTGGCGTAGTAAGCTTCACTAATCTTCTCGGCCAATACTGGTGAATAGCCGAGGTCGTAGGCAGCTCCAAAACCCCCGGCCATAAAGATGATGTCGTACTGGGTAAAATCAACGTCATCAATGCGCATTGAATTTTCGACCTTAGCCAGAAATGCAGGATCGGCCAGGAAGCGGTCGTCTTCCGGTGTTTTTAACAGCCGGTTTATGGTCTGGGGGTCAACAGGGATTTTTCCTCCTTTGATGCTGGCCAGATCAACCTGCATACCGGCATCGAGGAATCTGTAGTAAGGATGGGTCATCTCTGAGGCCATCACACCTGTGGCATCCCCAGTGGTCTCGCCGGGAGCAGACAAAACGGCCTGGTTGGTCGCAATAATCAGCGCGCGTTTACCGGCGGGTAGTTGCACAGCTTCGCCGTTATATTCGGGGTGTAAACCCGCCTTGTGCACGATCGTTGGCAGCGCCAGCACTAATAAGGCGACTCCGAGGGCTATACCGCCTACAATTTTGATCAATTTCGCTTTCATGTCGCACTCCTGTTCAGGTTAGATGGATTGGTTTAATGCAATAAACGTGGAATAGTCTATCTCCTATTAGCTTGCGCGTAAATTGTCGACAAATGCATAACCATTGTGCGATTATGCACACATGGATTGGGGTCATTTAGAGTATTTTCTGGCGGTAGCGCGCACCGGCTCCTTGAGCGGAGCGGCCAAGCTGCTGCGCGTCAATCATTCAACGGTTGCCCGGCGCCTAGAAAAGCTGGAGCAGCAACTCAACGTCCGCTTGTTTAATCACCTCAACAGCGGCTATCAGTTAACTGACGATGGGCTTGCCCTAAAAAAGCACGCTGCTCAGGTAGAACGTGAGATAAATCAGATCCAGGGTGTCTTCAGCGGCAGTGAGACCAAACTGCGTGGCACCCTGAAAATCAGCAAGCCCAGCAGCGGCCTATTGAATCTGGCCCCATTACTGGCTGCCTTCCATCACCGGTACCCGGACATCAATTTGGTACTGACCGCAGGCGGTGAGCGTAGCGAAATAGCTCGGATGGAGGCCGATGTCGCCATCCGTCTGACAAATGATCCGCCGGAAGCGTTGGTCGCCCGTAAGCTTGGTCAACTCCCCATTAATATATTCGGTAATCGTGCCTATCTAGAACGGGCTGGAACGCGTAGCCTGGCTGATTATGATTGGGTAGTGTGGCACGCTGACGATAGTTTGCTGAATATGGAACCTGCACTGAAACGGGAAATACCCAACGCGCGAATCGTGTTGCGGACCAGCAGTTACAATGAGCTGTTTGAAGCAGTAAATGCGGGTATGGGTGTAAGCTTGTTATCTCCGCTGCGACTCCCGAAAACGCACCAATTGCAGGCGTTATCACCGTCGCTGCATCAATTTGACCTAGGGGTGTGGCTGCTCAGCCATCCGGACTTGCGTAACCGGGAGCGAATAAGGGTATTCAGGGACTTTATGATTGAGCACTTGGGCGGCGCACTGACAAAGCACTGGAAAAATAATTAGAACCACCGATCCCCAGCACAGGTAATTCACTCTCACCTGACATAATTCCAACCCCCTTGCCCATACGCTCGAGTAGCTTCAATTCACAAGTGCCTGCTGACGTTTAGCGCGAATAGCGCGTGTTTCACGTCCGTGTAACGTCTTTGCAGCATCGCACAGGTTTCGGCTAGACATTCTTCGCACATCAACAACACATGTTATTTTCTGCCAGAAAAAATACACCACGGCACTGACTCTATAAACTATTTTGGCTATTTATCTTGAACACATAAAAAATGTGCAGATGCTCCTTTTTTAAGTAACAAAGCATGTAACAAAAGCAGTTTTATAAACCCATTAAACCTATATTAATCAATTGCTTATAGTCTAAGTACAGTTCCCGCCGCCTCCACCAAAAATAGACCTCAACCCAAATGGGTTGGGGGTTTTTCAATTTCTAGCTTTAGGGCCGCGCGGTATAGGCAAGATTTTCATGCCAAAAATCGACAACATACTCAATGCGAGCTCTCATTAGACCTCTGTATTTAGGTAACTCACTCAAATGAATCCATCTACACTCAATAATGCCTTCCTCAACCTGGGGAATAGTGTCTGCATCAAATCCGTCATAACGCATTAAATACCAGTGTGTTTTCTTCATGTACCTGATATTTTGATGTCGAGTTGTATGCCAGGTTGAGACTAACTTGCCCTCTATGGATAACTTGGAGGATTCGAGTCCAGTTTCTTCATTGACTTCCCGAATAGCAGACAGTTTTTTCCCATCTTCGTCGACTCGTCCCTTAGGCATATCCCATCGCCCACGTTTAAACATCAGTAGTATATGGTTCTGATGATTGCACACTAGGCCGCCAGCAGATTCGATAACCGGCAAATCGATGGTTTGACGCAATGAGTCCGGGAAACTCGTTGTATTTTGATTTTTAGCCATGACGGATTCCATAAATAATGTCTGCTACTCCTGATCTTTTAGTTCTTTTAGCACGGCTAGTTGCTGGAGCGTAAGATCACCAAACTTTACACCACCAACAGAAATGCTATGACTGACTCGTACATCTTCTCCCGTCAGTGGCTCAAACTTTCGTCGACCAAAAAAACGCACCAAGTATAACATACTGGTTAATCTGGCTTGTTTCTTTGAATTGGCATTCACTACCACCCAGGGTGATATTGCTGATGAGGTATGCTCAAACATTTGATTTTTGTACTTGGTAAACAACGTCCACTTTTTTCGGGCATTGAGATCATTTTCCGAAAACTTCCAGTAGGTCAGTGGGTTGCTTAATCGATTCTCGAACCTTATTAACTGGGTATCTTGGTCTACAGAGAGGTAGAATTTAACCATTAACAGGC
>Ga0206129_10002758_pt1 | contig 21217 bp, 21 predicted proteins | sample Helgoland_Spring_8_FD_148616 | JGI IMG/M metagenome (GOLD analysis project Ga0206129, IMG submission 148616) | Pelagic subsurface seawater microbial communities from Kabeltonne, Helgoland, North Sea - Helgoland_Spring_Bloom_20160502_2 | ecosystem: Environmental > Aquatic > Marine > Epipelagic ...
GAGACTTCTTTGAGTAGAAAGTGCGGATACCCAGCACGATCAATGTCACTTGTCGTGATCTCGGCGGTCACGATGTCTGATTCAAGCAAGGGCAACGGCGTGCCGTCGTAGCTCTGGCGAGTCAGGCCCTGCAGCGTGCCCGCATAGTTCCGGTCGAGGGTCAAAATCTGGCCTCGAGCCGAGGCTGGGTTAGCTGGATCTACCGGCGTTTCGCCGTCGAGCCGCACATAGTTCGGGGTTAGTTCAACAATGCCGTAAGGCTCGCTTGCGACAACAAAGGTGTCCTCGGCTAGACCGACATAAATGGCTTGGCCGCTGCCGCGTTGTGCAAGTCTCAGCACATCAGGTTCGTGTGCACCTGCGAGTGCGATCGCAACCGATCCATCGAACGACGCGACACAGGACCGAAAGGCCTCGGTCGGATCTTCGCCATTGCGGACACGATCAGCAACCAGCGCTGGGATGACCTTGGCATCGGTCGTGATCGTTGCGGGGAAGGACAGTCCGGCTTCGGCGGCAAGATCGGCATAGTTGTCGACGTCACCGTTTAGCGCAGCAACGAAATAGTGATCGTTGCCCCGCCCAGCTGCTTCGCTGTTGACCGGGTGTGCGTTCGCTTCGCTGATAATGCCCACGCTGGCCCACCGGGTATGACCAACCACCATGGCCTGAGCCCCATCGTTGGTCAGCAACCGAACCAGCAGTTCATCGGCAGCAATCGCCCGACGCAGCGCAGCGGTGTTGTCGCCCAGTTCACCGATTTCGGCAGATTCCTTGTACACGAAACTGACGACATCACCCACACGACGGACCGCGTTGTTGACGAACGACGCATCGCCACTGCGGTCCGAGATTGCACGGGCGAGCGCCGGTTCGTCGAGATCTCCACCATGACCGCTTACGAAAAGATGCAGACCAAGGGAATCGCGCCCTCGCACTTCAAGACGGTCAAGCGCAGACAGGGCGTCGTGCACCGAACAGAGGGCGGCAATAACCGCAGCGGATTCGCCTGCTCCACCCAACGCACGGATGCCCTCGGGGACACTAAGTCGATCACGGAGCACCGCCCACAACACATCCTTGATCGCTCGGCGGGCGGCATTGAGATCCTCGGCAATAATCTCACCGCTGGCAACCGCATCGTCGGCAGTCGTGGTGAGTGTTTTCATCAGGGGATCGAGTTGGGCGGCGATCTCAGCACTCAGACCCGGCGATTCCAGCAGCGCAACGGCGCCGGGAACACCCAGCAGCAGCGAATTGAGTTCCTGCAGCGAAGCCCGACACCCATCAAGCGACGTGACGCTGTCGGCATCGAATGCTGCCGCTGCGGCATTCACCAACGTCAGCACCTGAGCCGCGCTTGGCACCGCACGAGTCGATTGTCGACGGACAATGGCAACAATTCCGCACATAAGGCAACACTCTAGGATGCCCCGGCCCGCAGATAGCGACAGCCACCCGCCACACGGTCAGACGAGCTCGGCCACCGCTGCGCACAACCCGTCACAAGTCTGCTGTGCTAGAGCTTGTTCCGATGCCTCGACCATGACTCGAATGACCGGTTCCGTCCCCGAAGCCCGCACCAACACCCGCCCCTGCTCGCCAAGAGCCGCCTCGGCCTTGTCGATTTCTTTCGCTATCCGGTCAGCGATATCTGGCATCGGTTGAGTCACCCGCACGTTCTGCAAAACTTGTGGAAAAACCACCATAGAGGACGCTGCAAGATCACGAATCGTCCTGCCGGAGCGCTTCAGCAAACCGAGAAGCTGCACGCCGCTAAGAAGTCCGTCGCCGGTACCTCCGTGGTCAGTAAAGATCAGGTGACCCGACTGTTCCCCACCGAGGTTCGCTCCGAGCCGATCGAGCGCTATCAGCACGTTGCGATCACCAACTGGTGTGACCTCAACGGAGATCCCGGCGGCGTCCATGGAACGGAGCAGACCCAGGTTTGACATGACCGTAACCACAAGCTGAGAACCTGCCAGCAGGCCTCGCTGGTCCATGTCGAGGGCCAGCATCGCCATAATTTGGTCGCCATCGACCACGGTGCCCCTATGGTCCACAGCCAGAAGCCGGTCGGCATCACCGTCGAGGGCGAGGCCAATGTCGGCGTTGGCGTCGACTACTGCCTTCGCAAGCGATTGTGGGTACGTGGAGCCGCACGCTTCGTTGATATTGCGGCCATCGGGCTGGTTGCACATTGGGGTGACCTGGGCGCCAAGATCAGCCAACGCCGGAGCCACAACATGACTCGCTGCACCATGAGCGCAGTCGACAACCACATGGAGGCCGGTCAGGTCGACATCGATCGAGCTTTGCACGGCTTGCACCCAACCGCCGACTTCGGCCTGAATCGACGCGAACGTTTGGGACGGCTCAACGGTGGCCAGTGACGGGTCGAGTTGTCCAAGCCGGGCCTCGACCGCAGCTTGATCTGCATCACTGAGCTTGGAGCCCTGGGGGCTAAACAGCTTGATGCCGTTATCGAACCACGGGTTATGCGACGCCGACACCACCGCACCAACAGCACCGCGTTGTCCAGCAACAAATGCCACCGCTGGCGTGGGAGCCACGCCTAGATCGAGCGCCTCGATGCCACCTGCGGCGAGGCCAGCGGCCAACGCTGCAGTCAGCGCCGGTCCTGACTCGCGGGTATCGCGTCCGATAACCGCGGTGGTACCGCCAAAAACGTCGGCGGCGGCGCGTCCGATAAGGAACGCGTCCGCCAGCGACAGATCTTCATAAGCGCGACCCCGAACACCGTCGGTTCCGAACTTTATTGTGGCCACAGTAGGTGGGCCCGAGCGACTAGCGCTTCGAGTACTGAGGTGCCTTACGGGCCTTCTTGAGACCAGCCTTCTTGCTTTCCTTCTTACGAGGATCGCGGCGCAGGTGACCAGCCTTCTTCAGAACGTCACGACGTTCTGGATCAAGCTCCAACAAACCACGAGCGATACCCAAACGAAGAGCACCGGCCTGGCCAGCAATGCCGCCACCCATGATCGAGGCGTGCACGTCGTACATACCGGTGGCTTCAGCGGTTGCGAACGGAGCTAACGAGGCGTTACGAATCGCGGCTTGCGGAAAGTACTCGCTGCCGCTCTTGCCGTTGATGACAACGTTGCCGTCGCCTGGGTAGAGACGAACACGAGCGACTGCACGCTTGCGACGACCGGTTGCTTGAACAAGAAATGTCATGGCTAGATCCTTCAGGCCCGGGCGCGGGCTTTGTCGAGCACCAGCTCGGTTGGCTTCTGGGCGGTGTGCGGATGCTCAGCACCTGCGTAAACCTTGAGTTTGGTCGCCATCTGGGCGCCAAGGCGATTGTGCGGCAACATGCCGGTGATGGACTTGCGCACAGTGTCGGCTGGCTTCTCCTTGAGGAGGTCGCCATATGAGCGAGTCTTCAGACCACCCGGGTAACCGGAGTGGCGGTAGACCATCTTGTCGGTGAGCTTGTTGCCAGTCAATACGATCTTGTCAGCATTGATCACGATGACATGGTCACCAGTATCTGCATGAGGAGCAAAGATCGGCTTATGTTTGCCTCGCAGAATGCGGGCAACTTCGGTGGCCATGCGACCAAGGACAAGGCCCTCGGCATCAACAACGAACCATTCGCGTTGGATATCGCTTGGTTTTGGGGTGAAAGTCTTCACGGTGTCTCCGTACGCAGCTCTAAGAAGAGAAGAGTGGGCCCAAAGCTAATGGGCCAGCCCCAAATGCTACGACCGTCAGGGCCAGATTGCACCCTTTTACCGCTCGCCTTCGCCTGCTCCTGGCATTCGCCAGACCCGAAACAGCTTTCGCACCGACCCCCACCCCTACTCTTTCACCGCCCGCCTTCGCCTGCTCCTGGCATTCGCCAGACCCGAAACAGCTCGAACAACGTCGCTCAACCCACAGAGTGGACGGGTGCGACGTTCGGCCCTAGTGGCAGATCAAAGAATCTGCGACAATCTTGAGAATCTGGGAACCAGTCGACCCCTCCCAGGCGTCAGAGGATCATGAAGCCTTCACCAAAGCTCTCGTTGCTTACTACCGCGCTACTCGTTCTGGCGTTGTTTGCGAGTGCTTGCAGTAGTGACCCCAGCACCGAAGATGGCAGTGGTTCCGATCCCGATTCTGGCGACACAGGGAGCCAGGACGGATCACCAGCTGGCGACGGCAGCGGCGCTGCCGGAGACGAATCCGCAGCCCAAGGAGTGACCGTGCGCATCGACGGACCTGGTGGCCAAACCAGCGACACCGAGATCATTATCAGCCTCGACAACGCGTCGGGTCAAGACACCGAAACTGTCGTACGAGAAACCACGGTGCAAGGTGATCCACTGGGCACCGCTGGTGTCAGCCAGTTGCTCAACCGACTTCCTGACCTCGAAGCGCAGGAAACCGATCAGGTCGACTTCAACCGTCCGCCAGATACCCGCCCCCGGCCACGGCCAGGAACCACGGTCGATCAGGCATTCCCTCCGCCTGCCGACGTTGTCGCCCCTGAAACCGCTTCGGGCCCGCTCGAAGTGCTGCGTTTCCAGCCCGAGGGTCCCGTCGACTTGGCGCCGTTCATCTCTGTGACTTTCAACCAACCATTGGTGGCCCTCTCCACGGTGTCGCAGGTTGAGAATGCGAATGTCCCTATCTCGATCACACCAGAAATGCCCGGCCGGTGGATCTGGCTTGGCACAAAGACCGCTCGTTTCGAATACGAGCCAGGTGCAATCGACCGCATTCCAGCAGCGACAAACTATGTCGTTGAGGTTCCGGCAGGCACCACCGCCGCCAACGGTGCAGAACTGGTCGACGATGTCCAGTTCGAGTTCTCCACGCCAACACCGCAGGTCATGTTGGTCACCCCGATGCACGACTCGTTATCAACCGAACCGATCTTCTTCATTCGTTTCGACCAGCGCATCGATCTTGAAGCCATTCTGGAGGCAATCCATCTATCCGCCGACGGCGACGACATTGCAATCCGGCTGGCCACCGGCGATGAGATCAACGAGGACACCCAGGTCTCAAGCCTTGCCGAAGCCGCGCTTCCCGATCGGTGGTTAGCACTACGCCCAGTCGAGCCGATGCCTACCGATGCCGTGATCCAACTCGATATTGGTCCCAACGTGCCATCTGCTGAGGGCCCCGAAACTTCGACCGACACCAGCTCATATTCGGGTCGGACCTATGGGCCGTTCCGACTCGTCGACTCGAGATGTGGCTGGGACGAATGCCGTCCTGGCACCCCGTTCAGTCTTGAAATGTCGAACCCGATCGATACCGACAGCTTCACCGCCAGCATGGTCACGGTTGAGCCAACTATCCCGGGCATGCAGATCGGGGTGAGCTGGAACCAGATCACGATCCAAGGGCTCACGTCGGGACAGACCAACTACCAGCTCACGGTCAACACCGACCTGACCGACATCTATGGCCAAGAACTCGCGGAACCGATCGAGGCCGAGTTCCAGGTCGGCGACGCCGAGCCGGCACTGTTCCGGCCAGGACGATCGCTGGTCACGCTCGACCCCATCGTCGACGATCAACGACTGAACGTAACATCGATCAACAACGATGAACTCGATGTCACCGTCTACGCAGTAGACCCCACTAACGATTGGCAGGAATTCCTGGAAAACCAGTGGGAACTCTCCCGCGGCGAATACCGGTCCGGCTGGGCCGTTGTCGGTGAACAACGCGTGTCTGTCGAAGGCGAAGACAACAGCTTCGCCGAGACCGCCATCGACTTGTCGTCTGAACTCGCGACCAGCGCCCACCTGGTTGTTGTCATCGGGCCGTCAAGACGGGAAGCAGACGACTGGCGCAACGAACCATTCGCCATCTGGGTGCAGCGCACCAAACTTGGACTCGACGCCATCACCGACAATCAACAGGCGGTTGCCTGGGTCACCGACCTGACAACAGGGCAGCCGATCGACGGAGCAACCGTCGAGATGATCGGTGGCGGATCCGGCACAACCGACAACGACGGCATCACCCGAGTCGACCTTGCCGACCGATCGCGTGGCATGGTGGCCAGCGCCGACGGTGATGTTGCCTTGATCGGCCAGTTCTGGGCCGAACGCTGGGAACGCAACGATCAACTGCGCTGGTACATCATGGATGACCGCGGCCTGTACAAGCCGGGCGAGACCGCTCGGATTAAGGGCTGGGTCCGCCAAGCCGATACCGACGTGCCCGCCGACCTATCACTGCCGCCCACCGGCGGCACCATCAACTGGTTCGCAAACGATGCCTTCGGCAACGAAATCGGCACAGGCGAAGCGAACCTGAGTGCTCTCGGTGGTTTCGACCTCGAAATCGAACTCCCTGACAACATCACCCTCGGTAGCGCAGGAATCCAGTTCAGCACGAACGCGTTCCGAGGCGTCGAAAACTCCAATGCCTGGCACGAACTACGCGTTCAAGAGTTCCGTCGACCCGATTTTGAGGTCACCGCCGAGGTAACCGACGCTGGGCCTTACCTTGCCGGCACGGCCTTCACGGTCGAAGCCCAAGCCGACTACTTCGCTGGCGGAGCCATTGCCGCATCGCCGGTCGAGTGGACCGTTGCTGGCACTGCCACCAGCTATTCACCGCCGAACTGGCCTGACTACACCTTCGGCGTGTGGGTGCCTTGGTGGTTCTCGTTCAACGAATTCGCATTCGAACAGGACTTCGGTGGCGGCTTCGGCGGCAGCTTCGATGGCGGTATTTCTGAGTTCTTCACCGCAACCACAGACGCATCCGGCAGCCACCGGTTAGCCGTAACCATCGACACCGAGGGGAAACCCCGGCCCGTGAGCATCACTGCCTCTGGAACCGTCACCGATGTGACACGCCAACCAATCACCGGGTCGACCTCGGCCTTGGTCCATCCCGCCGATTTGTATGTCGGAATGAAGGGCGCACGGACCTTTGTGCAGATCGGCGAGCAGCTCGATCTTGATCTGATCGTGACAGACATCGACGGCGCTGCTGTGCCGGGCCAAACAGTGACGGTCGAATCCGTCCGCCTCGAATGGCAATTCCAAAGCGGGTCTTGGACCGAGGTCGAGGTCCCCGATGAGACCTGCGAGGTCACCAGCGCCGCCGACGCAATGGTCTGTTCATTCCGTCCATCCGAAGGCGGCCGCTACCGCATGTCGGCCACCGTTGCTGATGCATCAGGCCGGACCAACCTGACCGAACTCACTCGGTGGGTAGCTGGCGGCGAACGCCCTACCAGTCGCCGAGTTGGCCTCGAACAGCTCACCTTGGTCCCGAACGGCCAGGATTACCAACCCGGCGACTCGGCTGAGATCCTCGTTCAGTCGCCGTTCACCAACGCCCATGGGCTGCTGGTCGTGTCACGGGGGGCGATTGATCGGACAGAGACATTCGAATTCGATGAGTCGGGCACTGCCATCGTGCAGATCCCCATTACCTCCGATGACATCCCCGGGATCGGATTGCAGTTCGAAGTGGTTGGCACCGCTGACCGCTCGACCAACGGCCAGGCCGATCCGTCGCTGTCTGACCGCCCAGCATATGCGACTGGCCAGCTCACGCTGAACGTGCCCGCCGACGAACGTGAGCTCACAATCGACGTAGCGCCACGAATGTCCAAACTCGAACCTGGCGCTAGCACCGAACTCGACGTTGTCGTGACGGATGCAGACGGCGAACCTGTCGCCGATGCCGAACTGACGGTCATTGTCGTCGACGAGGCTGTTCTGTCGCTGACCAACTATCAGCTTCGTAATCCACTCGACGCGTTCTACGTCCGCAGCGGGGGTTCGGCTCAGGTCTTTCGAGGCCGAGCAACGCTGTTGCTTTCAGATCCAGTGGTTGGGGTCGATGGCGATGCTACTGGAGGCGTCGAGCAAGCCGAGGCAATGAGCGACGAAGACGCCGACTTTGTCATGGCCGATGACAGTGGTGCTTCTCTGGAGAGATCAGCGTCTGCCCCACAAGCGGCTTCCTTGGCGTTCACCGACGGAGAAGACCAACCAGCAATTGGGTTACGGACGAACTTCGATGCGCTTGCTGTGTTTGCACCCGAGGTCACCACCGATGGCCAAGGCCGAGCAGTGATCGATGTACCACTACCCGACAACCTCACCCGTTATCGGGTCATGGTCGTGGCTACCGCCGACGCCACCGATGCCGGAGCCGGCGAGTCAAATATCACGGCACGTTTGCCGGTGACGGTGCGTCCCACTCCCCCACGATTCGCGAACTTCGGCGACGTATTCGAGTTCCCGGTCATCGTGCAAAACGCCACCGATGAACCGCTCGATGTCGATGTTGCCCTGCGTTCCACCAACCTCAACGTCGACGGTCGGGCTGGCACCACGGTCACCGTGCCTGCCAACGATCGGGTCGAGGTCCGATTCGACGTGTCTGCGGTCGAAGCCGGTGTTGCCCGGTATCAGGTCGCAACATCAGCTGGCTCGTTTGCCGATGCTGCCGAAGGCGAGTTCCCCGTGTACACGCCTGCGACCGCCGAGGCCTTCGCCACCTACGGCGTGATCGACAGCGGGGCCATTGCTCAGCCGTTCGCCGAACCCCAGGATGTCTTCCCCCAGTTCGGAGGACTCGAACTGACGACGTCGTCAACTGCAGTTGCGTCGTTGACCGATGCGCTGATCTATCTCAGCGAGTACCGCTATGAGAACAGCGATGCGTTTGCATCACGGATCATCGCCGTCGTGTCGCTCGACGACATCCTCACCGCGTTCAACGCCGAACAACTACCGTCACCCGACAAACTGCGTTCAGTCATCAACAACGATATTGACCGGTTGTCGAGCATGCAGAACAACGATGGCGGGTTCCCGTATTGGCGCCGGGGTCGCGAGTCCATCCCCTACAACACGGTGCAGGCCACACATGCCCTCGTGCTTGCACAACAAGAGGGTTACGCCATCGATGATCAGGTACTGGCCAACGCCAAGTTCTATCTCGCCAGCATCGAAGACTTCTTCCCTTCGTGGTACAGCGAAGAAACTCGCCGGGCGATCTCGGCCTATGCCCTGCATGTCCGCTTTCTGAGCGGCGACCGAGACGTCGACAAGGCATCTCGCCTCTACCGCGACGCCGGCACCGACGTCGAGTTGGACGTCGCAGCGTGGCTCTGGCCGGTGGTTGCCGGCACCGAACTCGACAACGAGATTGACCTGTTGCTCAACAACCGGGTAACCGAAACCCCGAATGCAGCGACCTTCGCCACGAGTTATGCCGAGCAGGATTGGGTGCTGTTGCACTCTGACAAGCGGACCGACGCAATCGTGCTCGATGCGTTAATCTCACAACGGCCAGATAGCGACCTTGTGCTCAAGACACTCAACGGCTTGTTGGCAGCCCGTGGCCGTTACGGCCACTGGACCAATGTCCAAGAGAACAGCTTCGTGCTGCTTGCCGGGTCGGCCTACTTCGATACCTTCGAAGACGTCGATCCTGACTTCATTGCTCGAGCCTGGCTCGGCGACACCTATGCGCTGGAGCACTCATACGAAGGCCGCTCTACCGATCGTAATCTCACCATTGTGCCGATGGCCGAACTCGTCGACGTTGGCGACACGGAAATCGTGCTTGCTCGCGACGGCGATGCTGGCAGGTTGTACTACCGACTTGGGTTGCGTTACGCCCCGACCGACTTCGATCTCGAACCACGGGATCAAGGTTTCGTGGTGCAGCGCACCTATCAACCGGTCGACGACGACGACGATGTGGTCCAAAACAACGACGGCTCGTGGACAGTCAAGGCTGGCGCCCGGGTGCGAGTGGTGCTGACCATGGTGGCTGATAGCCGACGTACCCATGTCGCCTTGATCGACCCGATTCCGGCAGGCTTCGAGATCGTGAACCCAGCGCTCGCCACCAGCGAACCTGTCCCCCAGGCCGACCCCAGCAATGCTGCGCCTGGAAGTTACTGGTGGTACCAGTGGTTCGATCACCAGAACCTGCGCGATGACCGGGCCGAAGCGTTCTCCACTTGGCTGGGTGCGGGGTCCTACGAATACACCTACGTGGCTCGCGCAACTACCCCTGGGGTCTTCGTGGCTCCCCCAACCCGGGCCGAGCAGATGTATGAACCCGAGGTCTTCGGCCGCTCGGCGTCCACCACCGTCACCATCATCGACTCCTAAACGTTTCTGAACCGATCGGACGACTATTTCGTCCGATCGGTTCAGAGACAGCCAGACTGGTCGTATGCAGATTGAACCGTTTGCCGTCGAACAGTGGATGAATGCGTACGAAGACCATTGCCAGTTCAATCTGGCGGAGACATGTGTCGAGTCGCTAACTGTTGAAGCGTTACTGGATTTGGCAGGTGTCGGTCGGGCCGCACTCGACGACATTCTGGCCATGAAACTCACCTACGGAGCGATCGTGGGTTCGGAGCGGCTCCGGACAGCAATCGCTGCGTTGTACGACGATGTGGCTATCGAGAATGTGCTCGTGACCCACGGTGCTATTGGCGCCAACAAGTTGGTGCACGAAACGCTCGTGGAACCGAACGACCGGGTCATCTCGGTCCAGCCGACATACCAACAGCACTATTCGATTCCGGCGAGTTATGGCGCCGATGTACAAGTGCTCACGTTGCGTGAAGCCGACGGCTACCAGCCAGACCTCGACCAAATGCGTTCGTTAGCCACCGCTGAGACATCACTCATAGCCATCAACAACCCGAACAACCCAACCGGCGCATTGATGGATGCGGCGACCTTGACCGAGATTGGTCACATCGCAGCATCGTGTAATGCTCATGTGTTGTGCGACGAGGTCTACCGGGGCACGGACCAGGTTGGCTCAGGCAGTTCAGCTTCGATCGTCGAGGTCTATGACCGAGGCATCAGCACCGGAAGCATGTCCAAGGCCTTCTCGCTCGCCGGGCTTCGACTCGGCTGGATGGTTGCTCCGGCCGACGTCATCAAGGCTGCCGAACTCCACCGCGACTACAGCACCATCAGTATCGGCATGATCAACGACTTTCTGTCGGCTATCGCACTTGAGAACGCCGACAAACTATTGGAGCGCAGCCAGACCATCACCCGCGCTAATCTGGCGATCTTGAGCGACTGGGTCGAGTCCGAGCCACGAGTCACCTGGGTCAAACCGCAGTCCGGCACTACCGCGCTACTTCGTTACGACCTCGACCTGCCGTCACGGGACTTCTGCAAACAACTGCTCGATGAAACTGGCGTGCTCTTCATGCCCGGCAGTGCGCTCGAAGTCGAAGGCACTGTGCGCATTGGTTACGCCAACCATGAGTCGGTCCTTCGAGATGGCCTCCCCCACGTCTCCACCTTCCTCCAACGTTTCTGAGCCGATCCCGCGGCTCGTTCGCTCTAGCGTCTCTGAAACGTCTGACAGGTGACCCGTCAGTAGGACACTGCGAGGAGGAAGAGTCCATGGGGAGGGGCAACTCGAGGTACAGCGTTGCGATCCTTTGCCTCGAGAATCCCTGGGACGACCTCTGGTGAAAGGAGGCCGAGTCCGACTTCGACGCACAAACCGGTAATAGAACGGACCATCTGCTGGCAGAACGACGACGCGCTGACGTTCAGGTGGATCTCGTTATCGGGGTGATGCGACCACTCAACGGAGCGGAGCGTGCGAGTGCGGGGTTTCTCGACTCGCACGTCGTCGAAAACATCGAACTGGCGTCGACAGAACGAGCTGAAGTCATGTGTCCCGAGCAGGTGTTGACCAGCCCGCTGCATCAGATCGACCTCGAGCGGGAGCGATACCCGCCATGTGTGGTCCATACGGAATGGGTCCCGTAACCGCTGGTTGAGAATGCGATACCGATACGACCGGCCCGTGCATGAAAACCTGGCATCAAAATCATCGGCGACCGCTTCGACGTCGCTAACGACGATGTGAGGCTTACACATGCTATTCAGCGACGTACGCAACGCTTCGGGGTCTACTGGCTTCTCGGTGTCAAACGAGACCACCTGGTCGAGCGCATGCACACCCGCATCGGTGCGCCCAGCACACACGATAGGCACATCGTGTTGCAGGACCTGCTCGAGCGCAAAACGCAAAGCGCCCCCAACAGTGGGGACGCCTTCGTTTATGGCAAACCCTCGAAAGGGTCCTCCGTCATAAGATAACCGAAGTCGATACCTAGCCACCGGGTGACGGCTATCTAACGACAGCTCGCATCGTGGCCCGAGCGAATCGAAGCCACGGGTGCGAGGAAATCAGACGAGTTCGATGCGCGCCATGGGCGCATTGTCACCGCTGCGTGGACCGAGCTTGTAGATACGGGTGTAACCACCCGGACGGTCCGCATAACGGGGACCGACTTCATCGATCAGTTTCTGGGCGATCTCGCGATCGTCAAGGAACTTGAGGAGCTGCCGGTGGTTATGGAGGCCACCCTTTTTCGCCTTGGTGATCATCTTTTCAGCGATCGGGCGCATGGCCTTAGCCTTGGCTTCGGTCGTCTCGATCGCCTCCGCGGCGACCAGCGATGAAACCAGGTTAGCCATCATCAGCTTCTGGTGTTGCGAGCTACCACCGAAACGGCGGCCCTTTTTTGGGGTTGCTGGCATGGGGAATCAGCTCCGTGTGGCGAGCGAAAGTCCACGCTCGTCAAGCTTCTGGGCAACCTCGTCGAGCGACTTCTGACCAAAGTTGGTGATTGCCAACAGGTCATCGATCGACTTTTCAAGCAGCTCGCCAATGGTATTGACCTGAGCACGCTTGAGACAGTTGCGGGGGCGTTCGGAAAGTTCGAGATCTTCGATTGGAAGGTCAAGGTCAGGCGAACCGCTAGCGGTTGCCGTGGCTTCGGCCAATTCGAGTCCTTCTGGCTCGTCGCTCATCTCTTCCACGAGTTGGACGATGCTGCGCAGCGTTGCACCGGCCGAGGCCAGAGCATCACGAGGCGAGATCGAACCATCGGTCTGGATATCAAGCACCAGACGGTCAAAGTTCGTGGACTGTTCTACACGAGCAGCGTCAACGTTGAAGCTCACTCGGCGAACAGGTGAAAAGATTGCGTCGACCGGGATGAGGCCAATGGCGCCACCGGTGTCCTGATCGGCGGCTGATAAATAACCAGCGCCGCGCTCGATCGTGAGATCGCAGGCAAGACGAGCCTTCTCGTTGAGCGTTGCAATAACCAGATCAGGATTGAGAATTTCAACCTCGGGGGTCGTCTGCAAATCGGCAGCAGTCACCGTCGCCGGTCCTGCTACATCCAGACGAACCACTACTGGTTCATTACTGTGGCTAATCAGCACCACATCCTTGATATTGAGAATGATGTCAGTGACATCTTCTGCAATGCCAGGAAGCGTGTCGAACTCGTGCAAAGCACCGTCGATACGGATCTGGGTAATCGCTGCACCAGGGATAGACGAAAGCAGCGTACGCCGCAACGAATTCCCTAATGTGTGACCGAACCCCGGCTCAAGGGGCCCAATCGCAAATTTTTGCCGGTTGGTCGATTCGTCATTGACGGCATCGACGGTCGGTCGTTGAATGACAAGCATCCGTTGGTCACCTCGGGGTTGGAGGACTATGCCCTGCAGTCACGCAGGAGCAGTCGCTTCTACTTGCTGTACAACTCGACGATCAATGATTCCCGAATGGGAACATCAATCTGTTCGCGGATCGGACGTGAACGGACGGTGGCTTCCCAGCCCTCGCCTGCCATGTCAATCCACGCCGGCGCCGGACGGTCAACGACGTCGTTGTTCCACTGGAACGTGTGGTTGTCTTTGCTCTTTGGACGAACACTGACAACATCGCCCTTACGCAGGCGGTAGCTACAGATATCCACGCGACGGCCATTCACATTAATGTGGCCGTGGTTCACGAACTGGCGAGCCTGTGAGCGAGTAGCTGCCCAACCGACTCGGTACACCAAATTGTCCAACCGCAGTTCCAAGAACTGCAGCATGTTCTCGCCTGTCACGCCCTGCTTGCGGTTCGCTTCTTTGTACAGGTTGCGGAATTGACGCTCGGTAAGACCGTACGTGAAGCGAGCCTTCTGCTTTTCTTGCAGCTGGATCAGGTATTCAGAAACATTGCCACGACGACGGGTACGCCCGTGCTCGCCTGGCGGGTACGGGCGCTTGTCCAGAGCGACTGCTTCGCCCTTGGTGCCCCAAATGTTGGTACCGAGACGACGCGCTACGCGCGCCTTTGGACCTGTATAACGAGACATCAGCCCCTCCGACGCTTTGGTGGGCGGCAACCGTTGTGAGGGACCGGCGTAACATCTTTGATGCCGGTGACCTCGATGCCGAGATTCTGGATGGAACGGATGGCGGTCTCGCGACCCGAACCCGGGCCGGTGACCTCGACATCTGCCTTGCGAAGGCCCTGCTCCATTGCCTTACGGGCAGCGGATTCAGCGGCAGTCTGCGCAGCGAACGGGGTACTCTTGCGTGATCCCTTGAAACCAGCGCTACCAGCGGAGGCCCAAGCGATGACGTTGCCGCCCTGATCGGTGATCGAAATGATTGTGTTGTTGAACGAGCTCTTGATATGAACGACGCCATACGGCACGTTTCGGCGCTCTTTACGCTTTGCCATTACTTCATCACCTTTTTCTTACCCGCTACGGTCTTCTTTGGACCCTTGCGAGTACGAGCATTGGTATGGGTGCGCTGACCACGAACGGGGAGACCACGGCGGTGGCGGATGCCCTGGTAACAGCCGATCTCCATCTTGCGCTTGATGTCTTGCTGAACTTCACGCCGAAGGTCACCCTCGACACGAAGGTTTCCTTCGATGTATGCCCGCAGTTTGGCGATGTCTTGATCGCCAAGGTCGCGAACCCGGATGCTCTCATCAATCTCACATGCGGCCAGGACCTGCTTTGAGGTCGTTGGACCGATGCCAAACAGATAGGTGAGCGAGATGACAACGCGCTTTTCGCGAGGAATGTCTACGCCTGCAATACGTGCCATGTTCTAGCCCTGCCGTTGCTTGTGTCGAGGATTGGTGCAGATGACCTGGATGCGACGGTGCCGGCGAATGATCCGGCAGTTGTCGCACATTTTTTTGACGCTTGGTCGTACTTTCATGTGCTACTCAGGTTCGAGATAGTGGGGTGAAGGTGTCTGAAGTTCAGTCGTTGCTGAGTTCAGGTGGTACCTGGGATTAGCCGCTACTTGTAGCGGTAGGTAATGCGACCTCGTTTGAGGTCATACGGAGTCAATTCGACCTGCACCTTGTCGCCAGGAAGGATGCGGATGTAATGCATCCGCATTTTGCCGGAGATATGGGCAAGGAGTTCATGTCCGTTGTCGAGCTCTACTCGAAACATGGCATTAGGCAGGCTTTCAGTAACCGTGCCTTCCATCAATATTGCGTCTTCTTTGGTAGCGATGATGCTGACTTTCCATTCAGGGGTTGGGATGAGGCGCTATCGCGCCAAGCCGAGCGTGGCCAAGCCACTAGAGCCATCCCGACGCGCGGCAACTAGAAGCCAACACGCGCAGAGATCTATCTTATTCCCCGTTATCTCCTTCTACAACCTCGACATCTGCTACGCAGGCATCAAGGGCACTCTGGACTCGACCAAAGACCTCGTCTTCGACACCGAGTCCGTCAACTTCAAGCAACAACCCACGTTCATCGAACCAGTCCAACAACGGCCGGGTTTGTGATTCGTAGAGGCCTAGCCGTTTGGCGATGGCTTCGGGGGTGTCATCGTCGCGGCCACGCTCGAGCATGCGGGCGGTTACCTCGTCGATCGAAACTTCAAGGTTGATAGCAGCGTCGATCGAACGCTCGCCCAGGATACGAACAAGCTCGTCGGCCTGGGTTGGGGTGCGAGGGAAGCCGTCGAGCAACACTCCCCGCTCAACTATGTCTGGTTGTGCCAGGCGTTCTCCAACGATACCTATCATTGTTTCGTCGTCGACCAAGCCACCCTCGTCCATGATGCTTTGCGCTGCGAGACCAAGTGCGGTCTCGTCTGCGATCGCAGCGCGGAGCATGTCTCCGGTGGAGATATGCACCACTCCATACGCATCGACGATGCGCTGGCTCTGGGTGCCCTTGCCTGCGCCTTGGCGCCCGAATATTGCGAGATGTAGTACCACAGTCTGTTCCCCGGCCTGAATTACTTCAGGAACCCTTCGTAGTTACGCATCATCAATTGGCTATCGATCTGCTTCATCGTCTCAAGACCAACGCCTACGGCGATCAGAATCGAGATGCCGGAGAAACCGAAGAAGCCAGTGCTGCCCGCAGGAAGAACCAAACCAAGTGCTACGGCAGGAAGCAAAGCAACCACCGCAATAAAGAGTGCACCAGGGAACGTGATTCTGCTCAGGATCTTCGACAGGTGCCGCTCAGTCTCAGGTCCTGGACGCAACGGGGCGATGTGACCACCTTGACGGCGAAGCTCGTCGGCCTTCTTCACCGGATCGAAGGTAATCGCCGTGTAGAAGTAGGCGAAGCCAATGATGAGGAGGCCAAAGATGATCAGATAGACCGGGTCGGCCGGATTGACCAGCCGTTCGTCTACGAACGTACGAACCGAGTCACCCCAACCCGAGGGAAGAACAACCGCGATCAGCTGAGGCAGATACAGCACCGACGAAGCGAAGATAATCGGGATAACACCGCTCTGGTTGACCTTGAGCGGGATATAGGTCGAAGTGCCACCGTATTGTTTACGACCCACGACTCGTTTGGAGAACGTGACGGGGATGCGGCGCTGACCGTTCTCGATGAAGACGATGGCTACCAGCATCACGATGTACAACGCCATGATGATTGCGATCCAGCCCCAGCCACCGTTGTTGAAGACGTCAACAAACTGGTTGGGAATGGTTGTCATGACCGAGGCGAAGATGATGATGGAGATGCCGTTACCAACACCCTTCTGTGTGATGAGTTCACCCATCCACATCAACAATGCAGTGCCGGCAGTAAGCGTGAGAACCACGAGACCGACTCGGGGTGCGGTAAAGCTTGGAAGCAGATCGAGACCGTTGCCGGACTCACCCGACGATCCCGTACCGAAACCGTTGCCCTGGCGGTTGAACAAGAAGGCGAAGCCTGTCGACTGCACGACCGCAATGGCGATCGTGAGGTAACGGGTCCACTGGGTGATCTTTCGCTGACCAACTGCGCCTTGGTTTTGCCATTGCTCGATGCGAGGAATCACGATGCCAAGAATCTGCATAATGATCGAGGCAGTGATGTACGGGAAGACGCCGAGAGCGAAAATCGCCATCTGCGTCAACGCGCCACCCGAGAAAAGCGCCAAGAAGTCGAGCACGCCGCCACCTTCTTGCTCGGTACGAGCTCGAATTGCCGCGACAGCATCGAAGTTGATGCCCGGCGACGGGATGAACGCGCCGATGCGGTAGATGACGACCATCGCCAAGGTAAAGAGAACCTTGTTGCGAAGGTCAGGAATGCGGCCAATATTGGCGATATTCCGTAGGGTGCTGAGCATTGGGTGCTTACTCCGATCGAGGCCAGCCGGAGCTGGCTAGCGGTTCTGGTGTGCGCTGCCGTTGGCGGCAGGACGAACCCGGTAAGGCGAAGGAAGCTCAATGGCTGTGCCACCCGCTGCCTCGATCGCGCTCTTGGCCGAAGCCGAGAACGCGTGCGCTGTTACCGTCACTGCACCGCTAATGGTGCCGCGTCCGAGGACCTTTACCAGCGCGCCTTTGCCGATGAGGCCGTTGGCGTACAGGGTTTCAGGAGAGACGTCGCTCAAACCTGACTCTGTGATTGTGTCCAGGTTAATCGCCTGGTACTCAACACGAAATGGGTTGTTGAAGCCTCGCAGCTTAGGAACACGCTGCAAGAGTGGCATCTGGCCACCTTCGAAGCCGACACGCACGTTGTTACGTGCACGCTGGCCCTTGCTACCGCGGCCAGCAGTCTTGCCACCGTTGGCACCAATACCTCGGCCGACACGCTTGCGGCGTTTGTTTGAGCCCTCTGCAGGCTTCAGATCATGAATCTTCATGTGGCGTCCTCTCAGACTCTCTAGTCGGAGATCTCTTCGACGCTAACCAGGTGGGGAACCTTGGCCAGCATGCCGCGGATTTCAGGGCGGTCGGGCAAGTCATTCGACTGGCCAAGTTTGCGCAACCCGAGCGCACGTAGTGTGCCTCGTTGCTTTGGCTTCGTGCCGATTGATGACCGGGTTTGGGTGACGCGAAGTGTTGCTTCAGTTTGGGCCATGATGATCAGCCTTCGCTGGACCCAGCCGAGACTGAGCCCTTCTTCTTGGTGTCTAGGTACGCAGCCCACAGACCACCGGGAACGAATTCCTCTGGATCAAGGCCACGAAGAATCGCGATCTCATCTGGACGTTTCAGGCCAGCGAGCCCAGCAATGGTTGCACGGGCGACATTGATGTGGTTTGCGGAACCGAGTGACTTGCAGAGCACATCGTGCACGCCAGCTTCTTCGAGAATCACGCGAGCCGCACCACCAGCGATAACACCGGTACCAGGGGCAGCAGGCTTGAGGAGCACACGACCGGCGCCGAGGCGACCGGTAATGGTGTGGGTGATCGTCGTTCCCGCAAGTGGCACATGGATCAGCGAGTTCTTCGCTTCTTCCGTGCCCTTTTGGATAGCCAAGGGAACTTCCTTGGCCTTGCCGTACCCAAGTCCGACTCGTCCGTTGCCATCGCCGATCACGACAAGCGCGGTGAACGAGAAACGTCGACCACCCTTGACGACCTTGGCTACACGGTTGATGTTGATGACACGTGAGTCACGTAGACCATCGTTATCGCGATCGTTGCGACCACCGCGGTCATTACGATCATTTCGGTCGTTATTGCGACCTCTATCGTCGGCCATCAGAACTCCAGTCCGGCTTCACGAGCAGCGTCGGCGAGGGCAGCGATGCGGCCGTGGTAGCGGTTGCCACCACGATCGAATACGACTGTCGACACGCCAGCAGCTTTGGCTCGTTCTGCGATGAGCGTTCCAACTTGTGCGGCAGCCGATGCATTCCCGGTTGCGCCGCCACGAAGGTCAGCTTCGAGCGATGATGCGGAGGCAATAGTGGTGCCTTCGGCATCGTTGATCAGTTGCACAGCGATGTGCTTGTTTGAACGGAACACCGACAGACGGGGTCGTTCTGCAGTGCCAACGACCTTGCGGCGTAGGCGTGCGTGGCGGCGGTGCCGGGCAGCCCGGCGGCTCTTGGTTGCCATCGTTTTCTTCCCTACTTGGCTTGCTTGCCGGCTTTGCGAATGACATGTTCGCCGACGTAACGGATGCCCTTGCCCTTGTAAGGCTCTGGCTTGCGGAAGGCTCGGATTTCTGCAGCAACTTGGCCGACAACTTGTTTGTCGATACCGCTGATGGAAATCTTCTGCTGATCGGGCACCTCGAATTGGATGCCGTCAGGTGCTTGATAGTTCACCGGATGGCTGAAGCCGAGCTGCAACTCGAGGGCATTTGAGCCCTTGGCTGCGCAGCGGTAACCAACGCCGATGATCTCGAGGTCCTTACGGAACCCCTCGCTTACACCAGTGATCATGTTGTTTACGAGTGAACGAGCAAGACCATGCAACGCCTTGGACTGCTGATCGTCGTTCGGACGTTCGACCACGAGGTCGTCACCGTCTTGGCGGGCGGTGATCCCCTCAGGCAAGTCGATGTTCAGTTCGCCCTTGGGACCTTGAACAGTGAGGGCAGTGCCGGTAATCGCAACGGCTACACCGGAAGGGAGCGGGATGGGATTATTTCCAATACGAGACATCTCGACCTACCAGACGTAGCAGAGCACTTCGCCACCAAGACGGCGGCGTCGTGCTTCGCGATCGCTCATAAGGCCCTTGCTGGTGGAGACCACGGCAACGCCGAGACCACCTACAACACGGGGAATGTCTTTCGAACCGGAGTACACCCGAAGGCCAGGCTTCGAGACTCGCTTGAGTCCCGAAATGACCCGCTCACGCTTTGGTGAGTACTTCATTCGGATGGTCAGGCTCTGACCAGGCTTGTCGGCGTTGTCAGCTACATCGAAACCACCGATGTAACCCTCTGCCTTAAGCATGTCGGCCAGAGCGACCTTAAGTTTTGAACTTGGCATGATGACCTCATCGTGCATCGCCGTGTTGGCGTTACGGATGCGGGTCAGCATGTCAGCAACTGGATCAGTCATCATCGCTACATCACCTACCGTGAGCTCTTGGTTACGCCAGGGACTTCGCCCGCGTGCACCATGTGTCGGAGACAGATACGGCAAAGCCCGAATTTGCGGTAGACCGAACGTGGTCGGCCGCATCGACGGCATCGGGTATAGCCACGGACCTTAAACTTGGGCGTCTTCTGCTGCTTTTCGCGAAGCGCTTTCTTTGCCATGTCAGCTGTCCTTCTTGAACGGGAAGCCGAAGGCGTCGAGCAGGGCACGACCCTGCTCATCGGTCTTCGCCGTATTGACGATCGTGATATCCATGCCCCGGGTGCGGTCAACGTCGTCGTACGAGACCTCAGGGAAGATGAGTTGTTCGGTTACACCGAACGTGTAGTTGCCATGGCCGTCGAACGACTTAGTAGGCAGGCCGCGGAAGTCACGGATGCGAGGAATCGCAAGCGTGACCAGGCGGTCGAAGAACTCCCACATCCGGTCGTTGCGAAGGGTTGCCTTCACGCCGATGGGGTTGCCTTCACGAAGCTTGAATCCTGCGATGGACTTCTTGGCTCGTGTGGTGATGGGACGTTGACCAGTGATGGTCGTCATATCGCGGATAGCTCCTTCGAGGAGCTTGGCCTGGGATACGGCATCGCCGACCCCCATGTTGACAACGATCTTGGACATGCGAGGCACTTCCATGATGTTGCCGAGTCCAAGCTGCTCTTTGAGAGCAGCGCGAATCTCAGTGTCATACATGACCTTCATGCGAGGCGCATCCATCACTACCGCAGTAGAGACAGGCGTTTCTGTTGTGTCAGTCACTTGATCTCTGCTCCCGTGCGCTTGCAGACACGAATCTTGGTTCCGTCAGCTTCGACCTTGAAACCCACTCGGGTTGCTTTGCCGTCTTTCGGGCTGATGACCGCAAGCTTTGACAAGCGGATCGGCATGTTGACATCAATGATGCCACCGGTCTGCATTTCGTCAACCGGGCGTTGGCTCTTGCGAGCGATGTTCACGCCTTCGACGATCGCACGATCGGTCTTTGGATGCACTTCGACGACGTTGCCCTCTTTGCCCTTGTCCTTGCCGGACAGAACGATGACGCGGTCACCCTTACGAATCTTTGCCATTAGAG
>Ga0206129_10002759_pt1 | contig 21208 bp, 18 predicted proteins | sample Helgoland_Spring_8_FD_148616 | JGI IMG/M metagenome (GOLD analysis project Ga0206129, IMG submission 148616) | Pelagic subsurface seawater microbial communities from Kabeltonne, Helgoland, North Sea - Helgoland_Spring_Bloom_20160502_2 | ecosystem: Environmental > Aquatic > Marine > Epipelagic ...
GTTTTTAATAAATGACATCTAGACTAATTCTAATTCTTTGACTTTAGTTTTAGATGCTTTAATTTTAATCAGCAAATTTTCTTTTTTCCTGAAATGCCAATTGTAAAACCATATTTCATTTCGTCCAGGTAAGGGTTGGTTTACTATTTCTTCTAACCACACAGATATTCCAAGACCACAAAAACCACGAATCGTATATTCACGACTCTTTTTAGGGAAATTCATAAACATCATTTGCGGATTTTTAACACTAAATGCATCGTTCACACAAAGCACCTTATCTCCTATCTTAAATTGATTTTTGGATTTTTCCATCTTTTAAAATTTCAGCATTAATTTTTACTCTATAGTTCCATCCTGATTTTTTTTGAAGCCATTCTTTTTCTACACTAAAGCTAGCTGCACACATACTTGGTATAGCAAATCTAATTACATTAGAATTATCTTCTAAACTTTCTATGTTTATAGCAAATCGTTTGTTTTCTTGATTGCGTTCTTGCATGGTTAAAGCAATTTTACGCTCATAATACTTGCGAGGAAACTTCTGAAAATAAACCAATTCATATCGATCCATAAATTCTCTCTTTTTATCCATTTTTTCTCGCCATGCTCTGTGAACAACAGCTGCACGATTTGTATAAAATCGGGCTGGCTCTTTTAGTTTAAACGGAGTACAATTGAGTTCACGACTTCCATCACGGTAAAATATTTCGATTGGGGTATGATCATCTAGGCCCCATACAAAATCGATAAGTTCACCACTAATGGTTCTAATTTCTTTGATTTCTGATTTCATCTCTTTCATGTTTAAATAAATTTAAACACCAAGAACAATGTGAAAGGAATTCCTTTATTTTTAAGCAGATTGCTTCACATTCAATCCACCGTGCCCGGAAAGGATCGGTTGGCATACTCAAAGTAACTCTTGATGTATTGTTATACAAATAAATAAAACGTTTGTGACAGTTTATGTCAATAACTTTGCATCAATATAATTATGGGATAACCTATTAAATTTTTAGACGGTTGTCTCACATAATTTTCCACCGCGCCTTGGTTAAAGATCGGTTGGCATACTTTATAGTAACTCTTAATGCAATACAAAAATAAGTAAATTATGTTTAATAGTATAATTTTACGCATAGATATTATGTTATTTTATACTATTTGAAACGAAATTATAGTATCTGTATGGGTTTACTATAACTTAAAAAAGTTTATAATCGCATTATACCATTTGGTAGGTTATGAGACATATATTTTTACTTTTTAGTTATATTAGCATATAACAAATCTATATTTAATGAACTTTATAAAAAACACCTTTCTAATTATTGTTGTCTTTTTTATAGGCTCGGCCTTAATTAATATTTTTTTAGACAATATAAACCTATCGATGTTTATAGGTTTAGTTTTAGCCATACTTATTGTTCTAAAACCTCATAAGAAATTTGGAAATCTTGGCTCTAGTAAAAAACTATTTAGCGGTATTCCAGATGAGACTATTGAATTCCATAGAAACCAATTGATTGAGCAATTTATTTCTGGAGATTTAGCCAACCATTTTCCAACGGATGTATTTTTAAAGAAAGGAGAAAAACTAATCTTTGATATTCCTGGTATTCAAATATGTGAAGAGAAAACGATAAAGACTAAAGGAAGTCATAGTGGTTTTTCCATAAGAGTGATGAGAGGAGTTTCTTATCGATTTGGAGATTTTGAAGCAGCATCGGAAAAAAGAGTAACGCCTCTTGATGTTGGGCATTTCATTCTAACTACCAAGCGGCTTATTTTCTCTGGGAATAAAAAATCATTAGATGTTGCTCTTTCTAAAATAGTTTCAGCAAAACCTGTTGAAAATGGAATTTTGATTGACCGAACAGCCAAACAAAATGTAGAATATTTTATTGGTCTTGACAATGTGAAAATGGATATGACTTTAGTTCCAGAAATTGGGAAAAATGAGACTTGGAAGGAACAACAAGTTAAATTTAAACTCAATGGATTTGATGTAAGAAAAATCATCCAGGGAGTGATTCAACAAGAGTAATCATAAGGACTCATGAATATAAAACAGCTATTTGAACCCATGTCATTTCAGTATCCCCTATTCTACTTTGAAACGCATTTCATTTAGATTCAAATCACTACAAATAGAGTTCCAGAAGGGTGGGTGTAACATGTTCCACATGAATAACAAGATTCAGTTAATAATGTTATTGAAAACTAGTAATAATTAAAATATTAACTAAATTTATTGAAATTTAAAATTAAAATATGCCTTTAGAGAATTATCGTAAAGAATTAGAAAAATCTTGTATAGGAGGAGAAGGAATACCTGATATAATTAAAGAAGTTCCTGCAATTTTTGATACGTTGGGGAATTTAATTAAAGATGAGGACCTTTCTAGTGAACATAGAAAAATTGTTTTTTGTGCTATAGGATATTTCTTTATACCTGATGACTTATTTCCAGAGGAAATACATGGTCAAATAGGCTATATTGATGATGTTTTACTTGCGCTTTGTATTTTTGAAATAATTCAATCAGACCATCTTGGAAGACAATCTTTGATTAAATCTTGGTGCCTAAATGATGACCTTGAAGTAATTCTAAACAAAGAGTTACCCAAATTAAAAAAAGAATTTAGAGCAGAGTTTATATCGGTCACAGAGCATATTGGACTTTATCCAGAATATTTAGCTGACATTGATTAAATCTCGATTAAAATCTAATGTATTAGACTTTGTAATCCATCCTAATATCTTAGGTAAATCTGAAGTCAGTGTTTTTTCATTAACTAGTTCAACAAGTGTGCCTGCAAGTAAATTAGATGAATTAATATCCTTTAACATTATTTGAATATCTGAAACAGTTTTTACACCAATTCTATCAAGAAAAATATCATTCCCCTGTTCAGTCAAGAAAGGGCATCTCGTATTTTTTATTTCAGTATATGAATCTAATAAACTGTTCAAGCAAGATTTCCATTCAGACTCAATATTCCTAACACGTTTAGACAACTGTAAACCGTTGTATCTTAAAAAAATTGATGTGATATTATTATTTTTCAATACATCAAGTAAATATTGATTAACAATTGAATATTCATCATTCATACTTAATGAAAAATACTCAAAATACAAACAGCAAAATATGAAGTCATTCAAATTATCAGACTTTAAATCCGACAATTCAGGATTATTAAACTCTTCAAATAAAAAATCAACAAAACTCTCAATAAAGTCATTTTGAGAATTTGGTGAACTATTTATGATTGACTTAATTTTATGAATCTCTATCACGTGTTTCTACTAAAAAAATTTATAAAATTTCTTACGCGAGCAGACAAAACATTGATACTTTTAGAATTTACAAATTCATCTAAAAGCTCGTTAAATAATTCCTTAGTGTGTTCTTTATTTAATGACTTGTATTTAGAGATCAAATCATCTTGAATTAATATTGAAAAGTCATTATTATTAAACATAATCTTTCTTTCCTTTGGATGTATATTTGAAAAATATTCTCTATTCAGCTTATCAGAGGTAGGTTCTAGATAAAATGATAAGTCACAATGAATAGCGACTTTGTCAAAGAATAAATGAAGATCTTCATTTAAGAATGTCTGATTTTGAAAAGGATAAGAGCCTTTTTTTGACCATTCATTATCTACTCTCTCAGGATTCCAAAGCATCCCATAACCTAAAGTATACCCCAACAAAAAATTCTGTATTATGTATTGATTAAAGTCAATAATCCCCTCTTCATAATACTCACTTATAGCAAACGCAAGAGATTGTTTATCTCTGGAAGCAACATTAGTAATAGATTTGTAATTAGAAATCAAACATAAAAACATTAAAAAAGGATCAACAAAAGGTCTTTCTGAATTCTTTAGTTCAGATAATAATTGAATTGAACTTTTACTCTTTCCTTCCTTTAAAAATAAATTAATTTCATTTAAATCAAACCCTGTGATTCTTGAATCTTCTCTTCTGTGGTATTTGAATATGTGTTCTTTTAAATCCTCATATGATGTTTCATCATAAGTTTTAAGAATAGTTAAACAACCATTTAAAAAAGAATTATTACGTTTTTTAATAAATACACAAACTTGATTTAATAATGATGAGTCACTTGCTGATGAATCAAAAATATTAGAGAAAAATGAGCCATAAAATGATAACTTTTCTTTGGGATAATCTCCCCTTATCATTAATTTTTTTTCTGTGAAGGAGGAAACTGCAATTCCACCTAAAAGTGAATCAAACTCAAAAAACTTATCTGGATTTAAAGTTTGTTTTAAACCAGTGATTTTCTCAGTATTCATATGATTGAAGGAAAAACGATCAACTTCTATTTTTACTTCATCTGAAAAACTTCGTTTGCATGCCTTCAACAATCGAATAAGGCCAATCTTTATATCTTCACTTGAAACAATAATATTTTTTATGGAATGAATTGATGTCATCCAATCACTATCGATTACTGAAATATTAAGATTTTGTTTAAACTCAATCAGGGTATTGCAATTGACACTATAGGATTTAGATAAATCAATCTTTTCCTGAGAGGATAAATCACTAGACTTATGTCGATCAGTGTTTTTACACAATGACTCAAGTATATTTGGATGACAAACATATCCACGTTGCCAAAATTGAACTATTTCATCATCTGTTACTGGAAGAATATATCTAATGGTTTTATGAGTATCAAGAGAACTTTCGAGAGAGTCAATGATGGCATCGTCTGGATGACCAAAAGTAACCTCAGCCATTTTTTCTTGATTGAAGTTTACAAATAAATCACTCTCATTATTATCATTTGAAGCTTTGTTTTCTGTTGGCTTAATTAATATTGAATCTTTGGATTGACTTTCTAATTCAAATGATTTAGAGGCTAAATTCTCTGACTCATTCTTACTAGAGGAATTTATTTTGGATTCAATTTCAATTGTAACCTTTGAGTCGAGGCTCGCTTCCTCAAACTTTAGTTGGACCTCATTTTTTTGTAAAATTTCATTCTTAATTTTTTTTAACAATGATTTTGCATCCTTTACTCTTTTAATTTTTTGAGCATAATTTTCATATCCTTCGAGTTTAGAAATGAAATTTATAAAAAATTGGATTTTTTGTCCAGTAGTACTAATAACTTTATCTATTTCTTCTATTGTAATCATAACTAAAATATTGGGTTTTCATCAAAAGAGTTCGAGCTTCCAATTTCATCATATAAAGAGTTTTCAATTCTATTAAACCAACTCGGGAGTGAATAATTACTTGTATCCTTAAACATTATAAGTTTGGTTAATGCTCTTGTTGCCCCAACATAATAACCTTTTTTCTTTTTGAATTCATCTGAGAAATTTGAAATATCTAAGAAAATTACAATATCAAATTCTAAACCTTTACAGGAAATAAATGTTGACAGAATTACATTTTGCATTGAGGTTAAAAATTCTTTTTTTTCAGTTGAAGTTCTTTGTCTATGTTCTCTAGTACAATAACGCGTACTAGATATATTTTTACTAGATAAGTGATTTTGTAATGATTTAAGTTCAGTAGTCCTATCTGATAAAATACCAATATTCCTTCCACTTTCTTCTTTTATTATTTCAATTATTTTTTCAAATATTATATTTTGACCATCAAGTTTAAAGAGTTTTGGTTTGTCTCCTTGTTTAACAAATCTAGAAATTTGAATCGATGAATTAATTTCAGGAATTATAGATTTTGAAAAAGAGAAAATTTGCTGAGTATTTCGCCAATTAACGTCCAATCGGATATGCCTGGGTGTCTTACCTTGAGACTCTAGATATCTTATGGTTTTTTTAATTTCATCTTCAAATTCATTACATGTTCCATTTACATCTTGAGCTGGATCCATACAAATAATCATTTTTTTAGATAGAGATGCTAAAGCAGTTCTTATTTCTATGTCAATGTCTTGTCCCTCATCTAATTGTAATTCGTCGAACATCACACGAGCTCCATGAAGTGTCTGTGCAATTCGAGATGGGTTTTTAAAATCTACATATTTAAAATTTCGATAAAACCACGACCAAAAAGTACTAAAATGACTCTCAGAAACCTCTAATTGATTTGAAACATTCAATAGATATCCGTATAGCATGTTGGCCCATACAGTATAATGAAATTTACTATTTGAGCCTTTACCTTTGGACCTAAGCAAGGCAACAGTAGTTTTACCACTTCCAGGACAACCACTTATAATAAAAACATCCTTTGGCTCTGTTTTTAAAGCGAACCTCTGATCTGTAGATAAATCTCCAGTACCAGGTAATGAAAAAGTATATGGCATTATATTGTGTGTTTTAAGAACCCTAAATTAGGATTATTTATGCTAATTATGAATTCTCTGTCTAAAAATTGATTTCCACACTCACAACTAGTCTCGGGTAATAAAAGACAATGATGACAAGCGGCTAAATTGCAACCTGAAGTTCCTTTAGGTATAGAATGAGAACATAATGGGTCAGATGAACACCAACTAGCCCTTTTAACTGCTTGTTGCATTAAACCCTCTAATACCCCAGCCTTTCCTACTCTAACAAGTCCTCCTAAAGAACCTTCAGAATCACCGTCTGAAGTATAAATAAGTAGACCATACATCTGACCTCCCAAACCATCCTCACCAATATATATTCGTTCTCTAGTACTCGCAGTATTATATCCAGTGTAAGATGATATTTCAGCAATCAATGCATGTGATAGAGAGTGTATCAACATATATTCCATTGCTTTTTTTGAATCACCATCAATTAATGGAAATTTTCGATTATCTGATGTTATTTGTTCTGATAGAATTAGACCAAAACGTCTTTTAACATCTTCATTTTCACTCCATTTATTTATTTGGTCTGGACTGAATTCAAGAAAAATTCCTTCACCTCGAATAATATCACCAACAACATGATTTTCACCATAACAAAAATCTATGACCTCTAACGATGGTCTTTCGTTTTCATCATCAATTCGATTGAAACCCAAATAAACCCTAGTATCCCTTAGTTTTTCTACAAGTCCTACAGAGCGAAATACTTTCTTGAAATCTGAAGAATACTGATTAATATCTGGCCTAACAATCGTAAAATCGTCTAATTTCTGAGATTCTGGAAAATTTATTAATCTATTGTATTCTCTTTGAAAGATTCCTTTATAGCCATTAGCATCAAATGGATCATTCTTTGCTTTAGGATTTAAATACAATTCTACTTCTTCAATTCTTGATATAAGCTCATGCTGTTTTTCATCAGGATAATGACCTGAAAAAGTTTCTAATGTAGTTTTTAAATCCATATTTTTAAGACAACTAATTATTGTTGATCTATCTTTATCAATAAAATTTTTTATCCAATCTGGCAACTGGTCATCAGAGGGAGAAAAAATAGAATTATAAATAATAGGAAATAAAATGTTAGAGGAAGATTTTTGTACTCCTACTAATTTATCACAATCACAATTTTCAGTATGCTTATCAATCCATGGGGAGTAACCTGTGCAATCCTCAGGCGAGAAATTTTCAGGACTAAGTGCTCCACTCATATTTCTTTTTACTATGTTTTTTTTTGAAGAACAAGTAACACATATGATATTAATTCCTCTTAAACCTCCTGCACTAGTTTCGACATACTTCAATTGATGATTTTCATGGTTTTTGTCTTTGTGAACCCAATAATGAAAGGGGAAATCATCTAAATGTCCTTTAGAACAAATCTGCATGAACCTGACCGGAGCAAGTTTGCTAGGAAATTTTTTACCTTTTTGGAAGGCTCCTGTGCAGCTTGGGTCTGAGCAATAAGGCAATGTTTCGGTAGGTTGACTCAACTTAACCATAAGTCCACAACGCTCATACTTTGGTTTACCGTTTTGATTGATTATATCATTTCCATTATCATCGCGAAGTTTTGTAAACCCCTTACATCTGTGCCAACCGGGGAACCTACCTATTCCAATATCACCATCTACAAATTCAATTTGTTTATCTTTTGCACCCGGTGGAAATAATATTTTAGAAACACCTAAAAACCTTCTTAGATTCTCTTCATTAATAACACTTCTCCCATCCCCTTTCCAGTTCCAATATTTTGGTGTTTTAATAATATAAGTGTTATCAGAATTATCTGTCCACAAACCTCCAATACCGTGGTGGTACATAAGTGAATTTTTTCTTATGTTGAATTCTTTATTCATTTGGCATAAGGATTAGGTATTTTTTTTAATTCAATTCCTGAGTCAACATTTCTCATGGCTTGTAAAACTTGAAAAGGTTGAACATCACCTTTCCATGGGGTTAAAAATGGGACCATTAATGGATTATCAGAGGTGTTATTATGTATTTCCTTACCAAAAGCATGAAATCCAGCTAAATTCCATTTTTTACAAATATTGTCAAACTTATCTTCAAACGAAGCAGTCTCGAATTCATCAACTACTTTAACTCTTTCCATAAAAAAGGATTTTACAGATGTAATTAAATCATCATCAATTTGCTTAAACTCTTCAAACATTCCTTTTTGAGGGTCATTCCTAAAAATAGCGATTAAAACACCAGGTAATGCTCTATCTAATGCAGTTGTTGAAAATGGAGTTAAACTTGATGGCTCCACAAGTGAATACATTTTTTCATGAGTGGCTTTGAAGTCTTCAAGATGACTTCGATCTCTTGATCTCAAAGAAGATAAAATTGTAAATACAATTCCGGGAGTTCTACCTCTTCCAACTCTAGATGAAGCTTGAATGTATTCTGACATAGATTTAGGCTGATGGGTAATAGCCATTAAACTTAACCTAGGCACATCGAGTCCTACTGAAATCATATTAGTTGCCAATACAGTATGAACATGCTTTTTTTCCATCTTTTTAACCAATAATCTCTGCATGTCCTTTTGGACTTTATCACTTGAAACATTACCATGGAGTTGAACCAGTCCCTGATTTATGTCCACATCCCATGCACTCGATTCCGATTTAAATTCTTTTGATAGTCTTCTTACCTCTCTAGGAACATCATCACCCATAAGGCTCAAAGCTTGACCCATATTTCGTGTTGAATTAAAATAATTAACCAAGGTAGTGTATCCATCAGCCGACTCCTTATACTCGTGATAAAGGTCCTCGCCTGTCTGTAAAAGAGACGCATATAACCTGTATTGAGTTGTCTTAACAGATGGGGATCCATTTGCATAAATACCAGTATACCTTCTTCCCTTTGCAGATTTATCAACAAATGAAAAGTAATTATCATCCCAATCTAAGAGTGACGGTGGAAATATATTAACTTGATTAAGTTTGAGGCCATAAATACTTCGACATTGCTCCTTAGCCATCGCAAGTGTAGCTGAAGATCCGATTCTCTTTGGAAATGCACCAGTTTTTTTCATTAAGTAATCTATAGCACATTCATACAGCCCCACAATAGTTCCAAGTGGACCTTCTAAAAGATGTAATTCATCTTGAATAATCATTTTTACTTGTGAATGATTCCCTCTTCCAACTGAATTTACTCCTAATAGTTTAGAAGATTCAGGTTTCCAAGTTAACCTAGCAAATTTGTCTACAGTCCCAATAATTAATGAAGGAAGTTCAGAGTATAAATCATCATCAACTACATAAATTGGTAAATTATTAGAGGGCTTACTTTGACTTGATTCACATTTACACAAAAAATGTACTTTACTAGAACTATTTTGATGTACACCAAAAATTTTCACATTATTTTTTTGGGCAGAGCCAAACACACCAAACTCTCTATTACATCTAGGGCATTTCTGCAATATCCATGGCCATGGTCTGTTAGCATAATCAAAGTTTGTATTTGCATACCATTGATTCGAAGTATTAGGATTTTTATTATATCCAGTGACAGGTTGACCATGAGAATTAAAAGTAACAGAACCACCTACCCACAAACCAATTGAAATTGGATGAGTTCCTAGTGATGTATTTTCTTTTCTTATATCATCAAGAGCAACAATCATGGCAGCAGCTCTTTCAAATTGTTGGGCAGTAAGAAGTCTCAATGTATAGCGCATGATTATCTTAACACCAATAAAAGAATCGGCCCCCTTTAATCGCTCAACTAACAAAGTAAATGCTGACAATCCCAGATAAGCTTCAGTCTTACCACCACCAGTTGGAAACCAAATCAAATCCATGGATTGATTTTCTGAGGGGGCATCTATATCAGAAATACACATCAGGATAAAAGCCATCTGAAACAGCCTCCATTTCCCATATATGTTTTTGTCTACTGGCCATGTATTTTTATCAAAAACATCAAATTCTAGAGAATCTCCTTCGGTAAAAACACCATTTTTTTCTTCAACAGCAACTGTTGGAAGTTTCGTCCTTATCTGCTGAGTGAGCATTGCTAGATTCATCCATTTAAATGCCTGTTGGAGTTCTTTAGAATTCTGGATTAACTTAATTCCTTCTTCAATTCTCGATTTAGCTAACTCTACATTGATTTTATTTTGATTAAGTGTGAGAATTTGACTAGAGCTTAATTCATTCATTTTATTCATTTGCTCATTCAACCAATCACCATAGTCACTTGGGATAGTATTGAGTAGCTCAAAATCGGTATTTCCCTCAGCCCAATGCAGCATAGATAGTGAATCTGAATCTATACTTTTATGTTTGTAAACGGGAACTTCAACATTAGGAAAAAAAGTAGATTCAATTTCTATAGGAATATCTCCCTGATAATTTGTACCACAACCATGGCCAATAGAATAACGGTGTAGATTACGATATAGAAGAGATGACTGTTGACTATTTTCTGTTAAATCTAATGACTTATATGGTAATTCTACAAATCCATTACTATATCTTACCCATACACGGACTTGAAATAAAGTATCTCGCCATTTTCTCATTCCAGACTCTTCTTTACCAAAATGGACTATTGAAAGAGTATATATGATTCTATCTACATCCTGAATATCGATTCTTTTGGTCAGAATTAATTTAATTTCAGCATCTCCATTTTTTGATTTTAAAACAATCAACTGATGCTCAATTTTATTTTTAGCTGATAGAGTAGCCTGATTAACAGAAAATTCTTTGGAAAATGGAATTCGTTTAAACCTCTCTTTTCCGTCAACCTGAATACTCTTGTATGTTGAGAAGTCTGCCCCAAAAATAAAATTATCTGCAAGCTCTTTTGGAAGTGCAAAAGTAAATCCAAAAGATGAATCACTTGCGCCAGTTTTAGAAAATGGACTATCATCAAGAGATGATTCATCTTCATTTGTATTTAGAGATGGAGATAAAATACCAGTTATATACTTACTTCCAGGTTCAGAGTACAAAAGATTAAAATACTCATCTTTATCTTCTTTACTATCTAAATGATTTGACCCATTTAAACTCCACCTTAGTTTCTTAACTATTTCATCTCTATAATCTAGCATCAGTCAATCGAATTATAATATTTTTTAACACCTCAGGAGATAAGTTTTCGGTGAAAATTATATCACACTTAATCCTTGCTCTTGATATACCAACATACAGCATTGTCTCCCAGAGTGAATCAATCTTATCAACAACTAGGATAACATATGGAGATTCAAGCCCTTTAAAACTAATGACATCTGTAACCCCTACACCTAAATTTGAAAGATTAGATTTTAAATCTGAATTAATTTCTTTGTTGTAAAATAATACTGAAATAGAATCACTTGGATAGTCTCTTTGATTCCACTCCTGAATCCAATGATTTATTTTTTCATATAAATCGGAAGAAATAATATTTACTTCATACCTAATGTTCTCTCCATTTATAGAATTCAAAGAGAATCTACTATTATCAAATTGTGCAATTCTTTTTATTTTAGAACCAATCTGGGTAGTGTTTCTAAGATTGAGATTTAGTTTATTTTTTGTAGAAACTATATTTTTATCTTCCAGCCATTGATAAAACTCATTTTTAGTGTGATAAAAATTTTGAAATTCAAAATCTCCATATATACGAACATATTTGCCATGAGAATAGTAACTTAAAATAAGATCTTTAATTTCATTTAAATGAACAAGGTCTTGAGCTTCATCAATAATAATTGCATCATAAGAAGTATCGACTTCAGAAAACTCCAAATCTTGAGTTGAACAAACTTTAGACTTAGTATTCTCAAGATCTTTTACCAGCCATTTAGATATATGATTTGCCAACTGAGGACTTTTACATAAAAACAAGAACCTTTTCTGCTGACTTGACAAATACTTCGATTCATAAATAGCACTTTTAGTTTTACCTGTTCCTGCTGGACCCTCAATAAAGACAAAAGGATTACCGGCTCCTACTTTGACAAGATTATTTAACATCTCTGACTCTTTATCAATTTCAAGCAAAGATTCATTATAATCAGACGAAATATATTTACTTTTTAATCTGATAGGTGCAATTTCTTCTAATATATTATTAATCGTGCTAATTTCCATCGAACGATGTGCTCTTCGTTTAGAATTAGAGAGTTTGTTTAACTCTCTCTTGACCAATTTATCAAGAAATAATTCTAACTCATCGAATTTATCTGCAAGACATAAGCGCCAACTTGGATAGCTAATCGTTCCATCAAACCCGGTGCATTCAGGAAAAATACAACCCCAACTAACCAAAGGATTAACATTAGTTAATTTAAATAAATCTTTTGTTTCTTCTTTGAAAGAAAAGTAGGAGTCTTTACTTTGTTCTAAAGGGTCTTGTGTAGGTATCCAAGAATTAGATCCACGATTGAATATCTCCCATTTACCGTCTAGTACTCTCAAATCACTACTTTTGACTTCCAACAAAATAATTCCTTGATTTTCAGTAAATATTACTATATCAATTTCTCCTTCTATTTTATGTTCGTTTGTATTATTTTCTAGTCTTAGAGATCTTAGTATAATCCAATTTCTTTCCCTAGCAATTGACTTTAGTTTGTCTAAAACTAAATACTCTCCTACAGACTTATTAACTGATTTACTTTTAATTTCCTCTTCTGTGAGTTTTGGTATTAACATAAATAAATATTATATATTTAGACTCTAATATATAAAAATTAATTACCTGTATTGATAGCTCTTACAACATTAATACAAATTGAAGCACTATGAAAAAATTTTTCAGGAGTATAAAGACCTATTTTATTTTGATATTTGGAATATTACTATGTGTAATATTTATTATGAATGAATATTTAATCTATGGTATAGGTGCTTTTATAACTTTTTCTGTGTTTCAGTACATAAGGAATTATTTATTCTTCCGACTTGAAAAATCTGAAAGCAAAAATGAAAATTTACGTAATGAATTGGAGCAAATAAAATCAAACAAGCTAAACGTATTAGGTTTAAAAGAAATTTTAGATATAGGACTTCTCGAGGTAAATACAAAACTAACTAGGGTATGGAATTATGAATTTAAAGAGGGTAAAAGAAAACTTAATTACATTGGAGCCCTTGATGTAAATATAATAGCAAAATTTGGCTTAGATTTAAAACAAGTAACAGAGGAAGAAGTCGATGATACAATTTTTATTTCCAATACCAGGCCATATTTAATTTCTTTTAGCAATCTGGAATACGCCTGGAAAATTTCTGAATTACTTGAATATAAAACCCCACTACTTAAATTAAGTTACTGGAAGAAATCAAGTGATTTAATTGAAAAATGCAATGAAATAAAAGATGATTATCAAAAAGAAGTTCACAAACAAATAAAAAATGGACCTGAAGAACTCAATTGGATTATAGACCCGCTTCACGAGAAAATTAAAAAAATTGTATCAAAGAAATATAACAATACTGGAAAAGAAATAGTTTTCGTGAAGACTGACAAAGAGCCAATTCCATTGGTGAATAATAATTTATAATATTTAAATTATGTACTGGGATATAGACATCAATTGGGAGGCAGTTACTGCAATTGTTGAATTATGTGTTATTTTATTACTTCTATTTGAAATTAAACAGAACAAAAATAAAATACAAAAAGACAACGAAATAATTGTGCTTCAATTTTATTCACGTTTTGTAGAAAGGTATGAAGAAATTTTACTCAAACTACCTTCAAATATCTATTCTAAAGACTTTAATTATAATGAAATCCAGGACAAAGAATCGTTTTTGAGAGCTATGAGAAGTTATTTCGACCTTTGTTCTCAAGAATATTACCTTTACAAAAAAGGGAAATTAAAAGAGGAAATTTGGAAAGAATGGGAAGAAGGTATTGATAGCTCAATAAAACTATCTGCATTTAAGAATGCATGGATTGAGCTCCCTAACTCTCAGAGCACCTATAATGATTTTAGAAAGTTTATGGAGGAAAAAATATCCCGTAAATGAAGCAAACAAACTCCTACCTATTAGACATTACGTAATATGATTAAAAACGAAAAGGATAGCAACATCAAAAAATCTGATATGGATTTTTCAAAGGAACTGAATAAAGGAATAAACTTTATTGGTAATCTATCGAATAGAAAGCGTGAGAAAATTTTAGAACTTTTAAAAAACGTACAAAAAATTCAGAGGACTAGCCTTAGTAAAAGAGAAAAAACTGCTGATATTAAAAAATTAATGTGGACCAATCAAACGCCGTTATCTAAAATATTAATTGGTGCTTTTATAGGGACAATAGCTGGTGTATTTATTTTTGGGTCTGGAGGAATTGGAATTGCTGGACTAGGGGGTGCTATCGGAATTTGGGGTGGTTTAGCAGGAACAGCAGGAGGTATTATGATTTCTTCATTGATTCAAAATTTTGAAAAAAAACCTGATTAAACTAATTATATTTCACAGATAAAAATCATCTAACATTAAGGTCTAATTATAAGTTATATTTAAAAAAACATTTTGTGTTTATGATACATATCACTCTAAGACATTATACTAGATGATATAAGTTAATGACCTCTGATGGGTTTTGATATAAGTTTATACTGGTTTATACTTTTAATATAAAATTAAAAGATGTTTAAAAATCACTCGACAGCAATCAACTTGGCTAGATTTTTAAGTTAATTTTCACTATGTTTATGCTGATAATAAGAGCTAAAATAGCTGAAAATCAGTGCAAAGAGAAAAGCGCCCTCGCCCCTTCCTTTTATGTAAATTAGCTGAATTAACTAAACTATGTGTATGAATTATACAATTAAATCTATAGAGTCTTATGCGAAAAATCTAATATATCTAAACTCTTCCTGTTCAATAGAGACAGTTATAACCGAAATGATTTCTAAAAACATATCTTACATACCTATTATTGATAATAATGGAAAGAAAAATGTTTCTGTTTATACTAGAAAAGATCTTTTTGATGTTCTTTATTTTAAGGAACTTGATTATCTGAAAAATAATTATAAAACTCTAAAACGTTCAAAATTACCTGAAGTTAATTCTGCTACATGTATTAATGATGCATTGTTATTACTAAATAATCATTCAGCCTTATTGTTAAAAGATGAAAATGGAATTTTTGACAAAATTATCACCTCTAAATCTATATCTCAGTACCTTCAAAAGTTTTCATCAAAACATAGAATTCTAGAAAAATATGAAACCACTTTACGTAGTTTTTTCAAAGATCCAAACATTTCTAAACTTACACTTAGCGAGCTACATGTTAGAGTTAATTTAGAATGGTATAATTTTAATTTTTCAGAAAAAATTGACAAGAAAAGTATAAATAAGAAATTTGATGAAATTATAAAGTTTAGAAATGATGTATATCATCACAGACTCCAAAATGAAAATCATAAAGGAATGGAGTATGCAGAGTCGCTCACAAGGTTATTTGAAAAAACAATTTAATCCTTGTGAGATTAGAGTTTTTTCATTTTGAATAGAACTACCAATCAAAATGTAGAATATTTTATTGGTCTTGACAATGTAAAAATTAATATGACTCTCATTCCAGAAATTCAAAATGGTGACAAATGGAAAGAACAACAAGTTAATTTCAAACTCAATGGTTTTGAAGTAAGCAAGATTATTCGAGAAGTTATTCAAAAATAGAAATTAGATCCCTACGACACCAAATACGGAACGTTGGCACCAATAACAAAACTGAATATATGATTCCAAATAATATAACAAAAGAACATTTAGAAAAAGCAATCGCAGAAATCGAAAGTGATGGAGTCAGGAAAGGTAGACACTCTTCTTCATATGATTTGGTTTATAATAACAAAACCTATCCGCCAAAATTAGTTCTCTCCATCGCTAATAGATATGCTAATGGTACAGAGCTTGACCCAAATGGTTTTGGTGGAGGTAAAGGAACTGAGGCTTTTCAATTATTGGAAAGTAAAGGATTCACAATTGTTGAAAAAGCAAAATCCAATCATTATGAAATTATAATGGATTATATATCTATGCTGAAATCTGGTAAAATAAAGTCAGCAAATTCAATTAAATCATTAATTGCAAAAAATAATTTCGAGAACAACCTTAAAGTCATTGACCGAATATTCTTCAATAATAAATTAAAAACAATTGATTCCACTAATTATGCTGACATTATAGATTTTCTGAAAGAACAACACAAAATAACATCAGGGAAATACAATGATTTTAATATTTGGAGTGCGTCTAAAACGTTTTTAAAGCAGAGAAATCAAGAATTAATAATTCGTCATGATGAATTAAACAATAAAGTTGGATTTCCTGATAATGGCAATGGTCTTTACAAGTCATTTTTAGGTGAAAAAAATCTTATTTCTTTTATCAAAGATAGGTTCAAGAATACTTCGATTTCTATCAAGCAATATTGGCTTTATGCACCTGGTGAAAATGCACGCAACTGGGAGGAATTCTACAAAAATGGAATTATGGGCCTTGGCTGGGATGAAATTGGTGATTTAAAACAATACAGTACTCGTGATGAAATAAAATCGGCATTAGTCAATGCTTATGGCGGTAAAGGCTCAAAAAAAAATGACATTTCAGCCAATATTGATTTTTTAAATAAAATCAATATTGGAGATGTAATAATTGCCAAGAAAGGAAGAGGTGAATTACTTGGCTATGGAGTTGTTACCTCTAATTATGAATATGACAATAATCGATCGGAGTATCAAAAGTTAAGACAAGTTGACTGGAAACTAAAAGGAAATTGGAAAGTTGATTTTAGCCTTGTACTAAAAACATTAACCGATATTACCAAATATTCCTCTGACCTTAAGGAATACAATACATACTACGAAAGGCTCCTTGGAATAATGGGGCAGATTGACAAAAATGAAAAGACAGCAGAAATGAACTTTCCTCTAAATACAATTCTTTACGGACCTCCTGGCACTGGAAAAACGTATAACACAATATTAAGAGCAGCACAAATAATAGAGAATCGTATAATAGATTCATATGATGAAGCTCTTGAAGTATTTAAGGCTAACCTTCATAACAAGATAGAATTCATAACTTTTCATCAGAACTACAGCTATGAAGATTTCATACAAGGATTAAGACCAGATACAGAAAATGATAACCAACTTACTTTTGAAAGAAAGGATGGAGTTTTTAAAGAAATTTCGGACAAGGCATTAATAAATTTGATAGAATCAGAAAAACCACAGTTATTAAAAAAACCATTTGAAGAAGTATATAACCAATTCATAAATCCTTTGATAGAGGGTGAAATTGAGGAGATTGAAGTGAAAATGAAGAAAGTTTCATATTTCATTACAGCTATTTCTAATAAATCAATCGACTTTAGAAAAGCAAGTGGAGGGTCAGGACATACATTGAGCATAGGAACACTTAAGAAAATGTACTTGGCCGAATCTGTTCTAGAAATACAAGGTTTATTGTCATACTATACCCCTCTTTTAGCTGAATTACTTAAACTCGGAAAAGACTCTTCGGGCAAAAAAGAACAAATTAAACGCCAGGATTATGTAATAATCATTGACGAAATTAACAGAGCAAATATTTCAAGGGTTTTTGGTGAACTTATAACGCTTATTGAACCTGACAAACGCTCTCATGGTGCAATTCCTTTGGAAGCACGTCTACCTTCTGGTGACCCATTTATTGTTCCCTCGAACTTGTTCATCATTGGTACAATGAATACCGCTGACAAATCAATAGCTCTTCTAGATATTGCTCTAAGAAGAAGGTTTGAGTTTGAGTCAATGTATCCAAAATACAAAATCAAAAATCAAGAAATTTATGACGTTGAAATTCTTGAAAAAATCAACAAACAAATAATTAAGTCAAAAGGTCACGACTTCCAAATTGGACATGCCTATTTTATGGGAGACAATAAAGATCTTGTTCAAAGGATGAATAAAAAAGTTATTCCATTACTTCTTGAGTATTACATGAATGACGAAAAAGAAGTTAAAGGAATTCTGAATTCTGCAGGCCTCATTATAGAAGAAAATTCATGGCCACTAAAAATATCAGGTAAAAATGATTAACCTTTTTGAATATCAAAATAAGGTAGATATTCAAGACTCGTTTGAAGGCTTGGAAGGGTTTCTTGATGAAATCTGGAATAGCCGTGAGAAGAATTCTTTTTATTCAGAAAAAGGAAATGACAAAATAGAATCTCAAAGATTCTTACAATTCATACATAAATCAAACGAGTTAAAATCAAACAAATATGTTGGTGTAATTCATTATGAAGGCAATAAAATAAACCTATTACCAAAAATATTTTTTGACGCTGAAAAGGAATATCAAACCAATGAAGTGAATCAAATTCAAAATCATATTCTATGGTGGTTAAGCTATTGTCGAAAAATTAAATTCCCGAATTATCAATCTTCATTAGGTAGTGCAAAAAGTGATTTTTTTGAAGTTTTGATTTATCTCTTCTCAAAATATACTCGAGAACTTTTAAACTCATCCATCTATCAGCAGTACGAAGAAGTAAATCGCGAATTATCCTTTATAAAAGGTAGACTAAATACTAACGAATACATAAATGAAAACTTAAGCAAAGGCAAATGGCACAAACTAAATTGTACATTTGATGCTTTCGTTTTTGATAATGAGTTCAATCGCATTATAAAGTATGTTACTACTCTTCTATTTAATGTTACCTCAAGTCAAGATAGCAAGAAAAACTTAAGAGAAATACTCTTCATATTGGATGAAGTCTCAGACGAAAGGGCAACTGCAGAAAAATGTTCTAGAATCTCATTCAATCCAATGTTTGGTGAGTTTGAAACAGTCCGCGATTACTGCCAACTATTCCTCACCAACTGTATTTCGTTTGACTATAAAAATGACTTAAAACTCTTCGCTTTTCTACTTCCTATGGAATATGTTTTTGAAGACTTTATTTTTGGTTTCATTGACAAAGAACTAGAGAAAGTAACTGCCAAAGCGCAAAGAAGCGATACATACCTTGACGAAGGAAAAGCCTTTAATTTAAAACCCGATTTATGGCTAAAAACAGATCATAAATCTCTGATTGCTGATACTAAATACAAGATTGTCTATTCAGATGAGAAAGATCCAAAGAAAGGTATTTCTCAGAACGACCTATATCAAATGCTCGCATATGCTGTAAGGTTTGAAGTGGATGAAATCATATTATTCTACCCTAGCACAATGAAGCAAGGACAGGAACAAGAAACAGAATTGATAATTAAAGATGCTTTAGCAGATGGTAAAGAAATATCTATTAGAGCATTTCAGCTGACAATAATTAATAGAGCATTACTTGAAACTGATTTAGAGGCAAAAACCGATTTGAGCGAACTATTTGAATCAACAAGACAAGAATTAATTAATAAAATAGAAAAAATACTGGTGCCAACAATTTATATAGCGCATTGAAACTCGCCATATAATAAACGTAAAGCCACTACCTAGTTGGTCTATTAATATTATAGGCCGGCTATCTGATATTGAATTTAAATAGGGTTCTAGATGGGGGTAATTCCTTTGGTTAATTAATTCTTTAGTATTTTTGATCAATAACAATTAAAATCTTTTGAAAATGTATCGGTATATATTCTTATTTCTCTTAGCGCTATACTCTTGTCAAAACAAACCTTCTAATGAGTTAAGTGAATTGACTGTTGACATAAAAAATGACTCTATTTACTATCACCAAAATGATTCCATTTTTGATAAGCAGGTTATAGTAAAAAACTACTTTAATCTACTTGATGATAGTAACAATACATACATGGTACAACTTTATTTTCAAGGCACTGACTCATTAATTGGTTTCGGAGGAGGGTTTTCTGAAAAAAGTGAATTTAATAAGGCTAGATATCACTGGACATCTGACTCCTCTATTAACATGACTCTCTTTAACACTGAAAATGATAGTAGTAAAGCTGTTTTTTTAATTGGATCTATGGATGGGAAAACGGGTCGTAACGGGTACTTGAAATAATTAATTTTAGACAGGAACTCCGTCAGGGTTCTTATCATTAAAAATATTTAATTTTAATAGTAGATAAAAATTTATTCATTTTGTAAAAAATGAAATCAAGTTATTTAAAGGAAAGCCACTCTAATTGGGTGGCTTTTTTCATTCAAAAATATAGTGTTATTTTAGTGTCTCCTGACCTACTTAATTACGTATTTCACTTATAATAAAATAACTAAAAATAGGTTTCTAGATGGGGTGGGTAAGTATTATTTATTCTTTATCAAGACTATTAGCAAAATCTCGATGAGCTTTAATAAGTACTTTTGGATTGTCAATACTACTGGCATGGCCAGCATTCGGGATCTCAATATACTCTACATCGGAAACAAAAGAAGCTAATCTCATTACTGTTGATGGACGAGCTTCATCAAACTCACCAGTAGTGAACAGAACAGGAACATTTATTTTACTCAAAGATTGATGAATGTCATAATTAATTAATGTTCCTGTTGGACTAAATTCACTCGGTCCCCACATATAGTTGTAAATGAAATTATTACCGCTAATATCCATATTACTGTATGAATTATTAAATAATTCATAACCCGGAATACTGTCCCAATTTACTTCTGATGATCTAATCATGAAGTTTTGATAGAAAGTTCGCATTGCATTCTGATAAGATCTGGTTTCAAATGTATTTGTTTGTTCAGCTATCGCTATGTGCTGTTGAATAGTATCAGGTAGTTGAGTAATTAGGGTATCACTATCAGCTACCCAAATAGAGGTTGAGAAGTAAGGGCTATTGAATACAATTCCTTTCACACCTTCGGGATGTTTAAGATAATATTCTAA
>Ga0206129_10002774_pt1 | contig 21138 bp, 29 predicted proteins | sample Helgoland_Spring_8_FD_148616 | JGI IMG/M metagenome (GOLD analysis project Ga0206129, IMG submission 148616) | Pelagic subsurface seawater microbial communities from Kabeltonne, Helgoland, North Sea - Helgoland_Spring_Bloom_20160502_2 | ecosystem: Environmental > Aquatic > Marine > Epipelagic ...
AAATACTTGTTGCTAAATCAGCAAAAGCGTCTTTAACAGACTTAGCTCCTTCTAGAACGGATGAAAAAGCTGACCCAAATTCATTGGCAAAAGTTCTTGCTGCCGCATCAGCAATCATTGACTCGGTAGAAAAAGCTTCTACTTTATCTTGAAGACTAAGTATGGATTCTCCTAGTTCTTCTACTTTAAGTATTGCGTCGTTTTCTATTAACGTTCGTGCTCTAGTTTTAAATCCGTCTAATGACGCACTTGCATTCTCTAAACCCTGTGCTGTAGTATCTAACTGTTTTCGTGTTTCTTGTGCAGCTTTAAGTGCTGAGTCGTATGCACTTTGCTCTCCAGAAGAGACTCTTCCATCACCGTCTGTATCTTTATTCGCGGAAGAAGCCTCTTGTACAGCCTTAAAGCCTGTAGTCCTTAACTCTGCTGCCAAATAAGCATATTTTGCATCTAGTAGCTTATATTCTATCTCAACTTGTGCGAGTTTTGCGGCTTCTTCGTCTTCTATTTGCTGCTCTCTTAGAGCTTTCATATCCTGTGCTTGCTTTAATTCTCTTTTTGCAGCACGCTCTTCTTCCCCTAAAAAAGCAAAGGGAGAATTATTGCTCTCTTGCCTGGCTACTCTACTATTTGCTAATTTATTTCTTCTTTCTTGTTGAGAAATCTCTTGTGCACCAAGAGCTACTTGTCTTTGGTAAAGATCTAGCTGTCTTTGTTCTGCTGCTATTTGAGCATTTGCTAGCTCAAGCGTTTGCATGGCTTGAGTTTTTTGACTATCTCGCAATGTAGCTATCTCTTTATCTATAGCAAGATTTCTTCCTTTTACTTTTTCTTCTCCGCCTACTAAAGTATTTAACTTCTTTTGACTTTCTAATACTAGTATTTTGGCGTCTAATACTTTTTCTTCTTGTTGGAAAATTACTTCTTGTGCAGCTTTACTTACATTCTGTAAAGCTGCCATCTTTTTTAGTGCTGTTTCTTCCGTTTTAACAATGGCGCCTCTATCTCGAAGAATATCATTGGCCTTCTCGAGTTCTGTATTATAGAGTATCTCAGCATCTTCTAGCTGCTTCGCAGTTTTAATTTCCCCTTTCTTAAGCTTTAAAGCTTCTGCTAATAAAGCTATTCTTTGCTTAATAACAGGAAATTCTGTGTTTACTTCGTCACTAGAAAGATCTATTGTAAACCCTTCTCCTTTTTCTTTTCTAATAGCCGCGAATGCCGCAGCGAAACTCTTTCCTACTTCTTCAGATTGTTTAATAACATTAGAAAAGGGAGTACTTGCTTTCTCTGTTATCTTATTAACTTCTGTATTAAATCTAGATAATTGTGAAGAAGCTCCCTTAATGTTTTGATCCAGCTCAGCATAATTTGTTGATATTTTACTAATACCTTGAGCTACTTTTACGTAATCAACAAACTTTTCTTCGTTTATTGTAACAGTATTAGCGTTAATGAGATCAGTAACCTCACCCGCTCGTTTTTCCATATCAACAAAAGCACTCAAGCCCGCAGTTTGAGCCTCAAAAACTTTAGCCAGAGCTTGAGCACTAGCTAAAGAAATTTTATTAAGTTTCTCTTTTGTTACCTCAAGTTGCTTATTAAGATTGTCAACTTCTGCTTGAGCTAATTCATTTGACAAATTAGCAGCTTCACCTGCCTGCAGTCCGCCTCCCATTGCTAACATCATATCTGTAGAATTAAAGCCTCCAGACTTGCCGTCCAGTCTTGCTTGGGCCTCAGCAAGTTTTTCAAAGTTTTCTGCCAGCTCTTTAACTCTTGCATCGTCTAACGTGCTTCCAATATCTGTAAAGGACGAAGATAATGTATCAAATACCCCAGAAGCTGCCTTAAAGCTAGCTACTAAAGCATTAAAACTCTCTGTGTTTTCTCCAAACCTATTAGTTAAATAAGCAGAAGTTGTGCTTAATTTTGATAGCTTTTCTGTAGCCTCATCTAAAGCCTTTCCTTCTATTCCCTTGCCAAAAACTTTTGATATTAAAGGAGATAGGAGTGAAAAAAAGAAGAGTGCTTGTCCTACGAAGGGAATAAGATTTAAAAAAGCTCTACCAAAAAGACCTAAGCTAGTAGTAGCCGCAGTAACTCCAACTCTAAAAAGTTGAAAGCCTTTAGCTCCTTTTCTAGCTGCTTTATCTATTTCTCCAAATTGCTTTCCAGCACCTCTTGATGCTACGCCGAATCCTGCTAAAGCCCCCGCCTGGTCGACTTTCTCTCCGTATGCTCCAGCTCTTTTTCGTAAACGCGACTGCCCCTGTAATCTAGCCCCTCTAGAGCTGGCAACAAATCTTTGTGTGGTTGCAGTTTCTACTCCTGCGATTTCAAGTTTTAATTGCTTTAATAGGGCAATTTCGCCTTGTAAATCTTTTTTGACAGCAGCGCTTGCTTTTGAGGCTGCTTTTGTTCTAGCAGTTATAGCAACGCCTAAACTTCTATTTAGATTCGCTTGTTCTTTTAAACCAAGACTTCCTTCTTTAAGTTTAGGGATAAGCGCTGCTGCTGCTTTAGGTAGTTTGTCCCCTAAATCAGTAGCGCTTTTAGCAACAGCATTAAACCCTTTTTGATAAACGGTAGCAATTCTCTTCCCTTCTTTTCTGGACATTTGAAGAGCTACAGAACCGAGCATTTGCTGTCTGCGAATTACTTCGTCAATTGCAGGCACTACTTGTTTTACTAGAGTTGATCCAAAGAGCACTAATGCGCCTGAAAGAGCAAACTCATTATTAGAAAAGAATTTAACTACAGGAACTATTGCTACATTGGCAAAGTTTATAATTGTTTTAGTTAAATTATCAAAGGAGGCGGCGAGCTGATCGTAAGCGTTAGGATTAATAGCTTTCTCAATTTGATCGTATTTTGAAATACCTTGTGTAATAGTAGCATTAAGAAAGGCTTGTTGTCGTTGGAACTGACTTAATTTATCCGCAGTAGTACCAAGTGCAGCAGCGTACTCTCTAGTTGCATCATCTAATCTTACTAGAATACCTAATTCGTCTAGAATTTCAGGCTCTAACTTCGCTGTACCACGAACTAAACGATCTAGCGCATCTCCCATGTCCCTGCCTAAGGCAAGAGATGCTCCTTTAGCCACTTTAGTTAAATCTTTAAGTTGATTGCTGGAAAATCCTGCTGAGACTGCTACAGAAGTTGCTCGAAGAGCTTGTTCAGTAGATATAGCACTATTAGTAATGTCTCTCAGGTCGTTGGCTAATGCGGGCAAGTTTCGGCCGGCAATAGTTCCTAATCTTTCCAAACTAGCCGTTAATTGCTCTACTGCGGCTGCTCTACGAAGAGCTCCAAAAGCGGCGGTAATTGCAAATACATTTGCTGCAAAAGTGGCGTAAATTGGTACGATTCCACGAACCTGTCCAGCTTGTTTTGCAAAAGCTTTTGTACTATTTGAAGTATTTTGGGCGACACCTTGCTGTGCACGATAGCCATCACGATTACTAGCATTATACTTTTGTTGCTGCTGTTCTGCCCCTTTTAATGCTTTTTTGAGCTTATTAACACCAACTGTAGCTTTTTGCATTTTTCCATTGACTTCAATGTCAATAGTTACTTTATTTTTTGCCATTAGCCGCTTACATTATGGGTGTAGGTTTTGCTTCCACCGCTCGAAGACTTCTGTCTTCTTTCGTCTGCCTTTCTTTTTTCTTCTGCTTTTTCTGCTTTATGGGATACAATTATTCCTTCATACATCTTCATTATGTATACTATTGTAGAAGGGTCTTCAATTTCATATATCTTAAAGAAGTAGTCCACTCCCTCCCAAGATTTTCCTAAATAGCTTCCAGACATTCCATCCCATCTATCTGTAAGTAAAGAGAACATAAAAAATGCCACCTGGACTTCCTCCGGGAACGAAGAAGAGTCGAGCGGCATTTTGGTTGGATCAGGTTCCTGTCCCAATTGTTCACAGACAAGCAAATACTTATCTAAGTCAAACTTTGAATCCGATTCTCTTACATAGCGAGCCAATAGATCTCGGAGTCGATCTATTTGCTCCCAGTAAAATTTTCCAACTCACTCACAGTTTCTGTAACCCAAGTATCAAAAGCATTGGAGTTAGTCATGAGGAGTTCTGCGTTTTCCAGTGTAAAAGGAAGTTCGCCTTCAGGGTCAAGTTCAGCAATATCTACCAAAAGAAGCTCTTCTAGGTACCGATATTTCAGTCCTTTCCACCCTTTGATAACCGCTTTGCTATACTCCTGGATAAATTTATCTTCATCGAGCTCTTCTAGCGGTTGACGAGTTTTTTTATCCCAATTTGTTTTTAAAGATCTTTTTCTTAATTTTAGTAGTTCTGATTTACCTAAGTAGCAAAGTTCCACACTACATCCAGGAAACCCTGGAAAATCAATACCTACAGTCTTGCTTTCAGTAATTAAACTTGAAAGAGACACCGGTTTATCACTCATATATTATCCTTTTAACAATTTGGGGTTGTTAGTTCTGCGTATTTATATAGTATAGGTGAAGGAAGGAAAAAAGTCAAGATTTATTTTTGGAAGGTGAAAAGAAAAAGCGGGCCGAAGCCCGCTTTAAGGTAGACGAAACAGTTATTATGCTCCGAAATACGCGATAGCAACTTCCTCAGCTGCATCAATACTATCAAGACCGTGGAAGTTAATATCAAAAGATATAACATCTTCAATATTATGCGTAGGGATTTCAAGATGGGCATCAGCCATAGTAAATTCTACACGCTTGCCTGCGGCACCTCCAAGTTTAAGAACAACTGCAAAGTCATTTACAACTTTATCTAAAGCAGCAGAGGTTTTCATATCATTAAACAAGTCAGTAGAAGTACCACTGTTGGCACTATCATTATAGTTAATATAGCAACTCATACTACCTGTAACTGTACGAGTACCTGTAACGTTTTCCAAAGGAATATTTACTTTTCCAATCTCTGCTGGTACCAAATACTCAATGTTATTACTAACTGTAATATTTGCATTTGTAAGCGTAAGATTATAAACACCATTAGTAGATGCACCTGGGTAAGTAACTACATCAGCAGCTGTAAGAGATACTTGAGACAGACGATTACGAATAAAGTTATCAGTATTACCAACCGCGTAGTCTTTTGCAGCAACACCAGCGCTTCCATCATCATAAGTGAAAGCGTTATCATTGTCTGACTCTAAGTGAATATTTCCTGCTGAAGCAGTTACAAATGCTGTACTAACATCAGTGTTTGCAGTCCAATCCTTGATTTCTTTAGCAAATCCAGACCAAGCAATAGTAGCAATACCATCAACTTCAAAGTCTACAGATGCTTCATTAACTACAGCATCTTCGAGTTTATAAACCACAGGGTTAGCTAAATTTGTTTCAAGAACAAAATACAAATCCATAGGTTGCAATACTGCACGATTTGACTGTGCAAAAGAAATATTTAAGTCAGTTCCGTCTGTAACAGTTACAGCAGCATTACTGAATTTTGCAGATCTAAATGCGTCCGCATTATAGTCGTCAGCTCCAGCCATTTGTGCCCATAAAACTTCTTCTACGGCATGATTGTTTCCTTCGGTATAACCGGTATGTGCTGTTACAGCCTCAAAAGGCCGAACATATGTAGAAAAGCTCCATTCTGCCGGAGAAAGAGAATCATTAAAAAGTCGTCGACCTCTACGAGATACACCCGCAGATGATTCCATCTCACTCAGAGTAATCTCTGAGGTTTCATTGCCTTGTGAAAAACTAAAACCTTCTAAAATAGGAATCTCCCATGCTGCTTGAACAGTACCGGCTGCATTCTTAAATGTCGCGAAGAGTTTAGTATCACGGCTAAAATATAAATTATTTGCCATAGTAGTTTTCTCCTAAAGCTATCTTGAAAAGACTTGGTCGTGAGCTTTTGCTCTTGCCAGTATTTTCTAGTATCGAACCTCTATTAGCATCTCTGCTACCCCTAAAGGTTCCAAAACTCCTTCATCAGTATCTATACTTAAAATACTAATTTGATGAGTATATTGTGTGTTGCCCTGCTTATCGATATAAGCAACTCTAGAGTTATCCTCTAAAACTGTTTCTATATCTTCTAGCAAAGCGTCCAAGGCGTCTACGGCATTCTCTTGTCTAACATAAACCCTAATGGATATACTGAGAAACCTATCCTTATAACCGCTTCCTTGGTATTCTCTAGTTTCTGATCCTGCATTTAAATGTACCGCAGGAAATTGTTCTACTTCATCCCAAAATTTAAGTCTTGGAGAGACATTGTTAAAAACATTACTCACAAAAGACCCAGAGCCATTTATACCTTTTAGCTTTTCAACTAAAGCAGTTACAATAGACTGTCTTCTAGTAGTATACAGCCTATTTGTCATTAATGTCTCCTAGTATATAGTCTTCCTACCGCAAATTGAGCTGCTATTTCACGAATAGATAAATCAATTAACTTTCTAGGATCTCTATCTGGGCTTCCCTGAGCAAACCCCTGTTCAAAAGTTTGGTAAGGATTTAATTGATAGGTATAAGCTATACTAGGAAATCCTCCCTGTGTTCTATTTACTCCTACAGCTCTAACAGAATTTGCAAATCTGCCCGTCCTATAATTAAGTCTAGGATCTCCCATGTTCCTTGCTACTACTGTAGGGAGTCTTTGATTTAAAATTCCTAATAATTTAGGAAGAGTTACTGTATTTCCTTTTGTTTTTGACTTAGCTTTTCTAGGTGTAGCAAAAGCGGCCGCGCTTCTAGGTCCTGTTTTATTTACCCCTGATAGTCTTGTCTTATTGGACTTACTAGGAGCTTTCTTCTTCTTATTATCACTAGAAGTAGTTTTTTTAGTTCTTTTTGTAGTTTTAGCAAGTTTTAAATCTTTAGTAAGCTGTTCTACAAAGTGAGACTCAATCTTATCTTTTATACTTTTCGAGCCTTCCATATTTACAAGCTGGTCTGCAGTTATTTTGGTCTCAAAAAACTCTCTAACTACTTGTAAAATGAGCCTTTCTGTTCTAGAGTCTATTCCTACATTTGAAAACCAGTCTTGAAAACTTACGATTGGTATGTAATTTCCTGTTAGCTTACCAGAAGCGCTTATAAATGACTGATACTCTACTAAAATATTTTGTACAATTTCTATTTGTCTATCAATATTTGGAATATCATAAGTTGTAAATTGTTCTTCTAAATAATCTTCCAACCCTTTTGTCTTAGAAAGATCTATTCCTTCTGAAGCCGCAAACCCTGCTGCTTCTGCAATTTGTACAGTAGAAACAGCGTCTCCTCCTTCTACTCCGTGACCTCTTTGAACCTTAGATCTTACTATTTTTCGTATTTCTTCAGTCTCTTCTTCCAGGACCATGTTTACTATTTTATTTTTAAGAGTTCTTAAGCTTCTAAAACTTCCTACAATAAAACTCTGTCCTGATCTAATATCAGCAGCTATAGGAGGCCTTCTAGTAGCCATCATCTTATATGCAATAGTATCTGTTACGTTTGTAAGACCTTGTTTTTTTACCCAGCGAGATTGCATATTTTCCGCAAACTCTCTAGCTTTTTTTAATCTTTTATTAGTTAATTTAACTTTAAGTTGTGGTATTTGTTCGTTTTTAATTAGTTTATTTACTGTGTTTCTTATAAAGTCTAGATCCCTTAGTTGTATGACTTGAGGACGACCTCCCGTTTCTAAAGCTTTTCTTACCACTGCATTATTACTAGAAGAAAGTGACTCTAAAAGCTTATCTGAAATTTGCTTTCTTACGGTAATTTGACTCATAGAATAAGTCTATATAAATCCAGTACTCTTCTAATATGTGCTGGGAAGCCTACTCTTACCTCGTTTTCTGTTGTCTCTCTTGTAGCTCCGGATAAAGATTGTCGAGGCTTATGTTCATCTCTTAAGTAGTAAGTAACCAAATCAGCAACCGCTAATTTTAAGTCAAGAGGAGTGGTTGTGTAACCTGCTGTATAAACTACTTCCACAGCCTCTGGGCCTTTAGGCCAATTTCTATATTTAGATCCGCTAATGCGAATAACACTATCAGTTTTCTTATCTATATTATAGTCTGTAGAAGCTAAAGCTACAAAACTATTTCCAATACTTTCCTTAACTCTAACGCTAGTGATAGCGATTAAGGGAGATTCCGTAAGTTGCAAAATATGACTATTATAGTCTACAGTAAATAGCTCTGTTTTTGCACTCGTCGAAAAATCGATAATACTGTTTGCGCAGTAAGTTTTTACTAATTGACTTACAGAAGGAATTAATATCTCTAGTTTCTCATCCTCAGTTCCAGAGGTGATGCCTTCTAAAGCTTTATATTCGTCTATTGTTATAAAATTTGCCATAATAAACCAATTAGTAAAAACTTGGGGGACCGGAGTCCCCCGAGCTTAAAAAGGAAATGTTACGCAGTGGTAACAACCTTAACACAAGAACGATCGCCAGCAGCATCGGCAACGAGTTCTGCAAAGCCCAAAGATTGGGTTGCAACAACAACTCGACGCTGATTACCAACTTCATAGTCTTGTTCTACGGTTACACCACGAAGACGTGGGATAGCGTAGTTGCGATTAGCTACTGCATAAGCAACTGAACCACCTGCTGCATCTGATTCAAAGTTATCAGAGATAAGTACAGGTGAGCCGTAGACAGCACCAATAGAACCTGTGATCTTGGTAGCAACATCTGAACCAACGTCAGTAATGTCAGCAAACGCAGGATCTGCAATCAGGTCATAGTAGTACTTCTGGCTTACTACGTAAGTAACATCTGAAGGGTTCAAGCCATACTTGCCCATGTCCTTACGAGCGTCAAGTAACAATTCTGCAGTTAATGTAGCAGAGTTACCTGTAGCAATAGTAGCACCGTCAAGATCTACTGAACCACCTGATGAGGCAGTAGCAAAGAACTCAAGGCCATTTACCTTACCAGTTTCACCATTAAGAATCATGTTATCTACTGCACGAGCGTGTGAACGAGCAATAGACTCAATCAACATTGGCATCAAAGAAACAAGAATTTCTTCTTCAATGTAGTTGTCAAGGTGAGTGTGTGAAATCAGACGGTGTGCCTGCAACACAACCTGTGAAGGCTCATACGTATTACCAGCAACTTGCGTACGGTTTTCCAAAGTAGGAGTACCTGCAGTAATACCATTGCTGAATGATGCAAGGTTAGTATCCGTCTGGATAGGCATTACCATAGTACGTGCGGGCATTTGAATTTGACGGAAAGCCTGTGCGAGACGAAGCTCGTTCATTACTTCCTTTTCAATTGCCTGTGATACTGTAGTAGCAATGTTAGGGAATTCCGTATCGCCTGCTTGCTCAGTACCGCCATCATTAGGATAAGTTACGCCAGCCTTTGACAATACGTTCTTACCATAGCTGGTATTCCAACCTTTGTTAAGCATTACACCAAGAATATGACCATACATCAATTCTTTTGCGAAAGGTGAGAGATCTTCTGAAGAAGTACGATTAGCGCTAAAAACTCGCTTGCTTTCGCGCATCTTCGTGATTTCTTCCTCTTTCTCACTTAATTGAGATGCAAATTGCTTGATAACTTCATCAATCTTTGCATCTTTTTCTTTCAGCTTAGCTTCAACGTCTTGCATAAGAGCTTCTGCTCCTGACGATACGCCTACAGCTACTGCTGATTTTACTTTTTCTTCTTGCTGAGTTTTTGCTTCGGCAGCTGCCTGCGCCTTCTCTTCAGCTTCTACAGCAGCCTTTTCTGCGGCTGCTTTCTGTTCGGCTTGTTGCATTGCGATTTTAGCAGCAGTTTCATCTGCTACTTGCTTCGCGAAAGCAGCCAAGTCGATTTCGGGAGTTTTATTCTCTTCCGACATTTTGATCTCCTTTTGAACCTCTTGGGTTCCATCCGGTGTGTGACTAGCTACCGATGAATCTTCATCCTTAGCCAGACACTGACCGGCTAGATCGACACTTGTGAAAGTTTTTTTGAAATCTTCGTATTCTTCTTGGGAATCAAAAGATTTCGCCAGCGAAAAAGTAGCTGCTTGGTTACAAGGTACCGATACTACCGATACTTCAAACAACTCAGCGTCCTTAATCTTTAGTCCGTCGGTTTCCTTATTATAATCAGCATCCTTGACCCGAAAACCAACGGAAAAAGCTCCAAGGATACCTTCTTTAACTAACTGAGCTACATGATCAGGGGCGGATTTTGAAATTTTTGCTCTCAACTCAAGCCCATTTTCTGTAACTTTTAAACCTGTGGCTCTGCCAATAGGTTTATCATAATTATGATTGAAAAGAATGATGGGATTTTGCTCAAAATTCGCTAACCCACCCTTTGTCCATGCTTCTGCTTCGATAACATCGTTGGCACGATCTGCATGGTTAGTGCTCGCCATACCACAAATGTGAACACCATCATCGTCTTCCGACAAGGCTTTAAATGTGGATGTAAGGTTAAAAACCTTATTCATTATGCTCCTCCGCTTGTTCATCAGCAGCACTTGACTTTCTCAAAGCCTCCAGAGGGTCTGCTTTTACAGGCTCAGGGGCGGGTGGAGGTGCTACTGGTTCTGGCGCAGCTAACTCATGATCCCATAAATCAGGATGCGCTTTTTGTACAGCTAGAGTCATACGTCTCCAGTTGCGAAAAGTTTTTCTAAGTCCCTGCGGTCGTAAGGGTTGTGCAACTATTTGTAGGTACGCAGGGTATGAAATGCCTCTAGGAAGCTTATAATCTTTGATGTCTTGATATACCTGCTCTACAGCAGTTCTTCGTTGTTTAATACTACTCATCTACTTCATCCTCTTCTGTAGGTCTTCCGCCTTCTGCGGGATTAGCTGCTGATCCTGCAATATTTGCTGGAATTCTTATTTCTCCACAACCATCTATTTCTTCAAAATTCATCGCAATTCGTGCTTCATTTGCAGTAATAATTCCAGAATTTACTAAAGTTGAATAATAACCTGATTGGTCTCTTAGCTCTGGCTGAAGAGATTGAATTTCACTAATATCTTCTCTTATGCAAAAGCCAAAATATCTTTCTAAGCCAGAGGTCATTTTCTGTACAATAGGCATTACAGTTTCTAAGTAATACAACCTCATATTAGGTCGAATATTTGCATTATTTCCGGAGTCTAATAAAATAGGGGGGATCCCTACAGCTTTTAGAATTATCTTTTCGTTTTCACTAATTGCATTTTGAAAATCTAACTCTTTAAAACTAGTGGAAGAGATTTCGTCTACTTCCATGCCTCCATCTAATATAAGAGGTCGTTTACCTCCTGATTGAGGTTGATATCGCGTAGTCCATGCAAGTATCAACCTGTCTTTAATTTTTTCTGATAAGGAATCCTTTGCTTTAAGTACTAATCCCGGTACAGCTCCATTCTTAAAAAAGTTATCTTGAAAATCTCTCATATTTCGCATAAGAACCATAGTTCTTAATGCAGGCTTTAATCTTGATACTCCTCTATAAGTAGAGTAGAAAGAGTTTTCCTTAATGTGGATAATCTCATTTGGGCTAAACCGTGTGTTAGCTCCAGTGCCTCCGTCAAAACTATAATGATCGATATAAGTTGACTCGGAAGCATGCACTGTCATCTTTGGTGCTGGTAAATGGTATAAATGAACTCCATCAAAATATACAAAAATATTTCCATCAAGTAAGTAGTCCGTAAATAAGTTACGTCTAAAAGAGGAAATATCTTGAAAAGGGTTAGGTTCTACATTTAAAAGAAGATCAATTTTACTTCTTTTATTTCCTTTTACAACAGGAACACCTTTAGTTTGAGGGTGAACAATGTAATTAACTTCGGAACAATCATCAACAAGCATGTTAACAGCTCGATTAACGATCTCCAAGTCTTCATAAGCTCTCTCGTAGCTATAAGTAAACTCTCTAGAAGGTTCTACATTCCCTCGATAATATTCTTGAATGGGATTTAATTTATCTAAATCCTGTTCAGTATCGGAACCCCTCCAAAAATTATACCAAGCCATTTATATGTTTCTCTCTTTGTAGCTCTGCCCAACGCATCTGCTTTTTAGCTTGATGTAAGGGGGGATTTCTTCCATATATGGAGTGAAGTTTTAAGTGATGAGTATGACAAAGAGTTACTGTCAAATCATACATTTCTTCCCAGTGTTCGTTTATAAACTCTTCCCTAAAGTCCCTTATATCCTCTAAGTGATAATTTCTTTCTTTTACAAATTTATCGAGTAAAGGCGCTAAACTGTAATAATGATGAAAGTCCAGCTGAGTTTCAGTACCACAAATATAACATTTGGTATCTTTTTCGTACCCTGCTTTTGCTTTGTCTCTAACGTACTTAACAGGGTCTCTTTTAAGTTCTTTCATTTTAATCCTAGTTATCTGAAATTATATACAAACAGAGGTGACATGTCAACAACTATTTTTCAGTAGGTCCTTTTAAAAGCTTACTGAACTAGTGGTAAAACTATAAAGTCCATATCTCAAAGCATCTGCCATATGAGACGCATAATTATGCTTTGGTTTTTCTCTCGCTAAATTCGGATTAGGATCCCATTGATATTGATCTAGACAGGAAAGAGTTTGTATACATTTCTGATCTATAATAAGATTATTGTTATCTACAATAGCGGCAACATGTGCAATTCCATCAAGTACGGACTTTTTAGCGTTGTTAGTAGAGATGTCGTAATTTTGGGCAAAATCGAATCTGGTTTGTTGAGCGGCAGAGTCAATATAAATAAAATCAATATCCCACTTATCCACAAGCTTTTGTATTTCTTTAGCATGTTGTTCTGTTGTCCTTTCAGAATTTAAATACTCATCTAATACGTAATATCTTTCTTCATCCCAGTCATAGCCAATTACACAAAATGCAGTAGGATCTCTATATCCAACATCCAGCCCCGCAAAAACGTCCATCTTAGAAGTATCTAAGTCTTCTAAGTTAGCTACACACTCTATAGCATCGAAAGCCCAAATTTGTCCTTCATAAGTATTAAAATCTGCTTCATATTCCTGTCGAAACTCTGCTTCACTCATACTCTTTCGAGCTTCAGCAATGTCGTTTTCTGACATTCGTGGATTGTCTTTATAAGTAGCCCTTACGGAAGCCCACTCTGAAAACTCCTCTGAAAACCCTCGATTCCAGAATTCTGCAAACCAGTTACTCTTTCCACGAGGTGTAGAAATAAATAAAGCCTTTGAATTATCCTTATCAAGAGTAGGTCTTAAAGCCACATTAAAAGCGTCTCGACCATCAGTAAGAGCAGCCTCATCAAAAATAATTAAGTCATAGCTTCTACCAACTACTGAGTCTACCTGATTAACAGAACCCATACGCACAGTAGAGCCATTAGAAAGTTCAATTACTTTATCTTTAGCATTATCCTTAGTTACCTCTAAGTCAAAGTGTTTAATTAAATTTCTTTGAAGATCAAAAGAAATCTGAGATAGAGAGTAATTAGGGGACATAATCAAAATCTGAGAGTTAGGAACTAAAGAAACTAACTGCCCTATTATATTTGCGATATAAGTCTTTCCTTGACGTCTAGAAATTGCTGCGGAAACAAACCTGTACTTAGGATTATTTATAGCGTTTATCAAAGCTATCTGCGACTCTAAAGGTCTAACTTGTAGTAAGTCTAAATAAGGACTAATAGGAAGTTTTATAAACCTTCTGGGATCTTGAGAATCTACTATGTACTCGGTTATAATATCTGCTCTGCTTACTTCAATCAATGTTTGTTCCTATAATCTTTTATTGCAGCTTTGATCGCATCTTCTGCAAGGACACTACAGTGGATTTTGACTGGAGGAAGGCAGAGCTCTTCTGCGATGTGGGAGTTGGTAATATTCCCAGCTTCATCAATACTGCGACCTTTAACCCATTCGGTAAGGAGGCTGGAAGACGCGATAGCACTTCCGCATCCGTATGTTTTAAACCTAGCATCTTCGATAATTCCATCCTTACTCACCTTAATTTGTAGTTGCATTACATCGCCACAAGCGGGAGCGCCCACCATGCCTGTACCGACCATATCATCCTCTTTGTCTAGTTTTCCGACATTACGAGGATTGTTGTAATGATCGAGAACTTGTTTTGAATAGCTCATTTATAAAATATATGATTTCCTATAGTAAGAGTATGGTTCATGTGTTTGTTCCAGTACGGACTTACAGTACGGGCATGGTAGTATAGAGCTCCATCAGTAATATCAAGACTCCCTGCTGTTAAGACATAAGTTGCTATGTCTTTTGCTTTTTCATAAGCTTCTATATCTGTGATATCTTCTTTTATTCCATCACAAAACCAAGAAAACTGACACTTATTTCTTAGTGGGAATAATTCATGATATTTTGCTTGGTATACAACATCACAAACAGTATTTGGAAATTTAGGGGACAATACTCGGTTTACAGTAACGTGAGCTACAGCTAGCTGCCCTGCCAAGGATTCTCCTCTACTTTCAAAATAAATATTACTAGCTAAACATTTTATGTCTTCGCTAGCTACTGCCGAGAAAGGCAGTAGCAGCAAAAAATAGAGAAAAATTTTCACTATGCGTCCCAAGTGTTTTGTAGCGATTGTTGAATTTGCATAGCTGTCCTCTTAACTTCTATATATTATACACCCTTCACTTTGCTATGTCAAGAATTATTTTTACCCGAGTAAGCATTCGCTCCGAAGAAGGCCGCAACTAACGCACTAATGGCGATAAAGTATGTGGGTGCGATATCTCCAATGATACCCGCAGCTGTATCAAGCCCGAAGAGGCTAGTACAGAAGATACCGAAAGGATAGAGTAGCATTCCGAAGAGTGCAAACCATGTCATCTTTCTCATAGCATCTCGCTGTGCATCTTCGTCTTCGAGTTTCTTTCGTTTAAATTCGAGGTGCATTCTGAGTTCTTCATCACTTACGTGACCGTCCCCATTTATATCCGCTGGATGATGCTCGCTCATTTTTCAGTCCTTAGAAGTGTGTACACTCCCCATGCCAATCCGCCCCACGCAGCAATCTTAGCTAAGCCCCCGAACAATATGAAAGCTCCACAAAGCCCGATTAATACTACACCATCAAGAGAAGTTCTTTCTCCCATTAATTTTGCTATATATTTCATTCTTTCTCCAAAGGGCAGTTTGTAACTTTTAAGTCCGTGCCCATCATGCTTACCCAGTGTAATTCTGAGATAATTTTGTTATACCACATGCGGTCGTACTGACTGTGGCACTTTGCAGCTTCTTCTGAAAGCTGTTCTATACGCACGTCAATATACTTCTGCATCTTATTCATCTAAAAATTAAGTCGTACTTCAGTTTCAACTTTAGTATCAGAAGTACCCACGTCCTTAGTCTCGACCTTACCTTTAAAAGTTAAAGCGTTAAACTTAAATTTGTAACCTGCTTCGTAGCTATAACCCTCAGTCATTGGCCCAATTTCAAAATACAAATTATTCTCTGCTTTGTACCCTACTCTTAGATGATTAGTAGTCTTAGTGTGTTTCCACTCTTTCAAACTATATTCATTCTTATACTCAACATAGGGTTCGGCAAAAGCATCTATGCTAATAAAGATAAGGGCAAAAACTACTAATCCCTTCATAAATAATTTAAAGTTAGGTGTCATGCATTTCCTCCACGATAATCAGGAACTTCCATAATCTCATCGTCAATATTAAAATAAAAAAATTGATTTAATCTCTCGCCATCCGGCATATCATTTGGAAACGAAGCTGAATGATACTTTGCTCCTCTAAATAAAACTAGTCTATTGTATTTATGTGAGATATAGTCTGTTTTTTCAAAGTCTTCTGGTATTCTACACCGTTCGTCAAACTCATTAGGCCCGTTGTATGATGAATCACCAAAAGCATATTCATCCCCGCTTGGCTTATGCCGCCAGAATTGAGTACCATACTCGGGACCTAAATCTGGGGTTAGATAAAGTATGCCCGACCAGTGAGCACAGTCATGATGAATATGATTTGCCCGAGCATGTCCCTCAAGATTTACTACTTTATAAAAAGTCATATTCATTTCTCTGTGCTCTTCGGGATCTTTAGGAATCTCCCACATAATATCCCTAGCAATCTTTTCTCCCACATAGCTTTCAAGATGTGGGATGATATCAAGGTTTATCTGTGCAGGAGTTCTCCAAAAATGTTCACCAAATACATCATTTCTATAGGATAAATTTAAGGCGTGAGCTCTTACTTCATCCGGATCAACGTATAAATTATCAATTACTAATAAGCTTTGTACTTCAAACATTAACTATCCTTAAATGTGTGTTCCACGTTTTTTATGCCCATTCCAGGCTACAAAACCTGCTGCTGCAAGAGCCCAATATGCAAGATAGTTTAAAAACTTAAACCCGTTGACTTCAATACAAATATCACGAAAGAGTTTATCCGCCTGTGATTGAGACATTTTTTCAGTATTGTTTCCAGCCTTTGTCATCAGACAGGCAAACTTGTAGATGTAATCATGTACAAGACCGCCCATCAACAACACGCCCGTAGGTGAAAGCCACATTGCTAAAAACTTGGGCACGCTGGCCCCATCAAATTGAAAGCCTTTGGGAATCACGTAATCTGTGCCGCCTAGTTTAAAATGAAAGTCGTCACAAATTTCCCATTGGCGCACACCCATTAACCAGTGCCAGATACCTTTGAAAAAGCCCTTATCTTTCGTAGCAATGGGCAAAGGTTTCATGTGAGGCATTTCAGCATACTCAAACCCTACACGATGCTCGCCCTGCCCATCAAACTTACTAAAAATAAATCCAATTCCCACTAAAACTATGAACACTGCCCACTGCCAAAAAGTTGTAACTAATTCTACTATCATTTCCACTCATCTTCCTCCATAATCATGGCTATTGAGTTTTTCAATAGCTGTACTTTCTTGCCATTAGGTTGTCTAAAAGGAAGAAATTTTCTATCATCATTTAGTACCCAATCAAGAGTTTTACTTTTTAATGCTGCTGGTTCATCTCCTAGTAATTCGCCAACAACTGTTTTACCATCCCTAAAAGTTATTCGTACTATCACAGTACTAGTATTCCTATTAGGAAACCTAAATTAAGGCCTATTGAACAGCACAGTAAAACTTTTGTGCTATATTTATCCCTAACAAAATTCATTATAACCATTTACTCCTCCCCGAGTTAAAGTTAAAACTTTCTTTGTTCTAGTTTGCTAAAGGATTATCTAAAACTGTTTGTATTTTCTTATTTAAACGGCTCTCTAATGATTCCATAGCAATTTTATTGTCGCTTTGCAAACTGTCTCGTTTTGCGTCAAACCTCTGCGCTGCTTTATCAATCATGTCTGTTACTTTAGTATCATTTTCACGAACCATGTCTTCTACACGATCAACGTTCTTTTCCATTCGATTAAAATCATCTCGCAAATCATTTTTAATACTACGAGAGTAGTCTATTGCTTCATCAAGTTTCGTTTCGATTACATCATTTCGAGCAGCAATCTCATCCGTATCAATATTTGCAATAATTTCTTTCATGTCCATGTAGTCTTTATAAAACTCGAACACGCCCCAGGTTGCTCCGCCTAGAGTTGACAAAGCGGTAAGAAGAATCATCATTTTTCCGCCTTTAAATGTCATGCCTCCAAATTCTACTTCAGCCATCATGTTTCCTATATATTAAAACTTTCCCCGCAACCACACTCATTTTTTATGTTGGGGTTATTAAACTCTAATCCTTCATTCAATCCTTTTCTCTTATAATCTATTACACTTCCAGTTATATAAGTTAAACTTTTATTATCAACATATACATCTATTCCTTTATTTTTAAAGACTTGATCGTATTCTTCAGCTTGATCAACAGGTTCTACAACATATGCAAATCCAGAACATCCTGTTGTTTTTACACCTATTCTAATTCCTATGCCTTTCCCTCTTTGCTTTAAATAATCAAAAATATGGTCACATGCTGTATCTGTTAAACTAATCATCACCTTCAAACTTCAATGCTCGCAGATTATTTACTTCCTGCTGTAGTTTTTGTAACTCTATTCTTTGTCTCTGCAACTCTAGTTTATAAAGCTGGTTGCAGTCTAATCTATTCTTAGGTGCGTTGAGTGGCACGATGATCTTTGCGTACACCCCAACGTCTTTTACCAAACCTTCCTCATCATACCTTTCAGGGTAAGCTCCGATACTGCTCAAATAGGGGCCGTTCTGATTTAAAACGCCGACCACACCGAACTCTAAATTTACGCTTCCGCCAATCGCCATGGAACACTCTACATTGCCTGCTCTTATTCTATCTGAAGCATAAGATCCTGGAGTTGCTGGAAGATTTAAATTTAAAGAACTAGAATCTCCAAAAACTTTTCCAGAAAATAGCAGTAACAATAGTATTAATAGTTTCATTTGAACTTAGAACAAATCCTTGACTCTAAAGATGTTCTTTCTGTTCCTTCTATTAGTAGCTTGGATTTAGAGCAAACATAAACGGCTCGCTTCCTATCCTTTGATCTTATAAAAACGTCCACTTTTACTTTTTCCAGATAATTAACTGAAAGTAACTTTTCTTGTACTGCAAAAGGAACTTTTTCCCAATTTTCATCAAAGACTCCTATCTCATAATACGTTACATCTTTTCGTAAATTAAATAGTGTCATTGTACTAAATAAGACTCCTGCCATATAAGATTGTTTTAAATCTGGATATGTAGGAGTAAACTCATGGGCACTCGTGGAGTGCCCGTAGAGTAGCAAAATTACTAAAACTAGATAGCGATACATTCAGCTGTTACAACTGCTCTATAAACGCCTGCAGGAAAGGCCTTGCCATACCCATACTCTGCTGAAGTCTCTGTCTTAAACCAAGTACTTCCAGCTACTGTAAGGTTAAATTCAGTAAGATTATCGTACTCAATTTTTGCCGCGTCATAGCCAGACATCCCTGTGTCAGATACTTGAGAGGTAGCTGTATCCCCCGTCCAATTTACAACATCATTTAAAGCAGGACTTTCTGAGAACGAATTAGGATAACTAATTCGTGCTTTGTAGTAGTTTGCTTGTATAACATCGTATCGAACAATAGGATCAACTCCACCATCTGAAGGATCAGAGCTTAGTTCATCGGGTGTAGGGTTTCCATAGACACCAGCGGTGTCAGGAGTTATTACACATTTTGAATCTACACTACCAACCACTTCCATATCCTCAGCTTGAGCTCCAGATGCTAAAACACCCAAAACTGCAAATAAGAAAAAGTGTTTCATGTTTTCTCCCCATTATATGGTTTAATCCCATTGGGATTGTACCATTTCTTGATGCAATATTTGTTGAGCTAACCCAACTTTTGCACCTTTCTTCGCATCAGGTAAGTTTGCATCCTTCAAGTGTATACTGTCAGAATACGTACCACCCTTTAATACCGAAAAATAACTTTTCGGTAAATAATTTACTGCCATCAGCGCATCATGCAACACCCTAGATTGGTCATTTAGGAGGTTAGTATTAATAACACCTAATAATGTTTCCAGGCTCTCCGTCACTTCTTCTAAGGCTTCTTCTTTTAACTTCTCTCTAGCTTCTCGTTCCTCTTCTTCTTTTTGAGCTTTGAGATTACTTTTTCTATCTAGTTCTGCTTGAATATATTGTTCACCTGTTTCTAGTTGTAAACTCTCCTCTGTTTGTACTGCCGTATAGTCAATATAACCTGGGCAGGTTGGGTCACTTTGTTGATCTTCACAAGGTGTATACTTATAGCTGTAATAAACTCCAGCATCAGTAACCTCTCCTTCTCCTTCAGTTTCAATACTTCCTTTTCCCCAGTAAGAAATATCAATAGAATCAGTGGGAATCGTTCTGTTAATTGTGTTCCCGTCTAAGCCCGACCAATCATCTGTTGATCTAAAAATATATCCAGGGCCTCTTGCATTTTCGTTTTGTACATGAACTAATAAATCTGCTTCTCTTTCCTTAATCGTTGTATATCTATAAACTACAGCGTTTACGGTTAAACCAGTCTGTTGCGGTAAAACATTTTGCATTACCCAGGAATACCCCGCAGAAGCGGCATTCCCTGTAGTACCAAAAACTTCTTCGCTAGAGTAAGAGTAGGAGGAGAAGGCTAGCAACACCAGCGCTTCCAAGAAGCGTTTTAGATCCATTACTTAAACCTTCCTTTTTATCAGCATCAGGTTGACGTTCTTCATCTGTCTCCCAAGCTGCTTTGGCATCTGGACCTATCATACCTTCATAAGGGCAAGGAGTTCCTGCCATCATCATTGCGTCGAATACACGAGGGTCCTGGCACATTGTGGATACTGCAGCTACTTTCATTCCCATATCATATAAAGTCTTTGAAAGTTTCAGTCTTTCACAGTTTTCGTCTGTAACTTGTGTGCCTGTAGAGATACCAAGTATCTGAGTTTGAATTGCTCCAGCAACGCCGAAGGTGCATAAATCAGAATTAGATGTATTAATAGTTGGAGTAATTGCAGAAGCCGGAGGAGACTTTAGAGTAGTTGTAGTACGACTATTTGTATTTACCGTACTATTTGTAGTTGAATCGGTACGAATAGTATCATCTAAAGCCTCCTCTTCTGCTGTAGCCGAAAAAGCTACAAATGTGGCTAAAAGTAGTACAAGTCTCACCACTTTACTTTGTCCGCCCAATATGCTGCCGACATTTTGCCCTTGGCTATGTTTTTTGCGTGACGAGCTTTGAATGATGCTCTCCTTTTTTTCTGTGCCGTTGTCTTAGGCGCTTTTCCTGCTCCGGAAACACCTTGTTGTCCAAAACGAATTGTTTTAACTTTACTGCCAACTTTTGCAACAACAACGTGTGATTTTTTAGGGTGTTTTGGAGTTCTCTTCGGTTTATTATACCCAGAAACTCCAGCCCTTTTTAATCGAGAGTCTTTTTTTCTAACGCTTCTTTTTCTTACCGCCACGTTTTTTCTTCCTCTTCTTAAACCCTGCTTTCATGAAGGAATAAGCCTTAGCAGAAATAGTAGACTTTTTCTTTGATCTACTAATGCCTTTTTTCTTACGGCGATTTATGTTTGCATACAAGCCGCGCTTCATACTTCTGGAGCTACAAACACACATCTACAACTATGTGTTTCCATGCCACAAGAGTGAGACGAATCGTCACAGTGACAACTACAATCACAATCATAACAATAAGGGTTTTCCACTTC
>Ga0206129_10002775_pt1 | contig 21130 bp, 35 predicted proteins | sample Helgoland_Spring_8_FD_148616 | JGI IMG/M metagenome (GOLD analysis project Ga0206129, IMG submission 148616) | Pelagic subsurface seawater microbial communities from Kabeltonne, Helgoland, North Sea - Helgoland_Spring_Bloom_20160502_2 | ecosystem: Environmental > Aquatic > Marine > Epipelagic ...
TAAAGAAGTGGTAGATGAAGTCGAAGATATGTAACTCTGAAAAGATAAATTATTATCTATACCTGTTACCCCAAAAAATCGACCCTGACCTTGAGTCGGAGAACCCCAACTTATAACAGTTCTAAGATTATTGTTTGAAGCATTAGCGGTCAGATATATCCAAGCTGAAATTGTAAGTGGGTCACTGATTTGAATCTCACTAGAACCTGTAACTTCTGCGTGGTCATCTGTGCCGTCTAGACTTAAGGAGGATACATTACTAATAGAAGGCACAAACACACCATCGCTGTTGTATGTCTGATAACTAGTGCCGTCCGATACCTCAATATCGTTCGTGTCTGATCGAAATATGCAAAGACCTGTGTTGCCGCTGGCCGCTGGTCGTGTACCTGAAGTGTAAGGGTCTAATGTACTCATGTTAAATATTAAGGTGTGTCTTTGTTATAAAATACCCAATTAGGGTTGTCCCACACATACAACTTATCGGTGTCTTTTGCGTGGACGATGGTGTAGTCGGGTGCGTCCGTTTGATCGATAAACTCTGCCTCTGTGTCGAATACTTGGATGGTTGGGAATGTTAAGGAGCTATCGAATACATTCAACGGACTAGCGATAACGCCTAATCCAAATGTAGGAAATGCAAACATTGCTAGGAAGCGGTGTCCCCCGCTAAGACAAATACATTGTTGGCAACGCTCACAGTAGATGCTGCTGCCCATTGGGCATTTGTCTTGGTGTGAGATTGGCGGTTATTGATTACACTTGTACCATCATTAGCAAAGGTGATCTGCCCTGTTCCTACCTGGATAAACGAGCAGTTAAAGCCTGTAGAGTTGGTACTAAGTAATCCTGATGGGATTGTAATTGTACAACCGGACGAATTGTTTACTCGCAAAACCTGCCCATTATCAGAGTCCTGAACTGTGTAAGTTGAGGCAGTAATTTCTGTTGGGAGTGAAGCACTGAATCCAAGGATTGCATTGTCATCAAAGTCAAAGTCACTCAATGCTCCGGCTGATAAAGATTGTAAAGCGGAGTCCGCTAAAGTTCCTTGTGCCGCAGTTGCGTAGTCGGCTGAATCTAACCCATCTAGCTTGGTTTTGTCGCCATCTACGAATGCACCTTCTGTGGGTTGCAACTGATAGCTACTCAAGTCTTGGTCGCCCGTATTCGTGCCACTTAGGTTGCCAAGGTTCGTAATGTCGGATGCGGTAACAAACTTGTGGGTGGTTGAAGAATCATCCACATCATCCGCATCTAATACTACCGCACCTGTTTGGGTGTTGACCGATTGCACGGCAGCTTCTCCCATTAAATCGCTAACCTTTACTCCCTTCGTTGTACCTTGTGGTGAACCCGTAGTATCATCCACATCGGTGATCGGTAAAATATCGTTTGCATTCACCTCTGCGGTGGATGTGCCACCTACTGAGGTAATGTCGTCTAGTGTTGAAATTCGCTTATTTGCCATAATTTATTTCCTCTAATCGAATGCTAAAAATTGCCCGGCTTCTACGAGCAGAAAGTCCTCCGCCTCTGTTTGGATTACTCCATCGGGTGCGGGTGGTCCGCCGTCTTCGGGGATACCACTTGCAGTATGTGGTCGCCCGGCTGTGACATTTAGATCATGCGTGAGCATCTATCGATTGTACGCAATGACGCTCCCGGTTGCTAAGGTGATCTCGTCAAACGCTCCGTACAATGCGGTGTTTGTGCTAAGGGTGAGTGGGGAGGAGCCACCTGTGATAAGATCAGATATACCTTCGATGTTTCCGCTGATGCTTGTAATGGTGGTGGGTTCCATAGCCACGATACTAAACCATCTGCCTGTGTTGGATGCCGTATCGGATATAAACTTTCCTCCGTTTAGCCCTACTCCTCTGTATTCGTTTGCCATAATTAGTAATGTGTTTGGATCGTTGATCCGTAGGTTGTAAATTGTATGTGTTGTTGTTGGCCTTGCTGGCGTTCGAGTTTATCGAGTTCAGTAAGTAAAATACCTTCGGCTTGTTGCTGGATAGCCATTGCTTTATCCAATTGTCCGTCTGCGGTGAGGTAGTCGGAATAGGCTCCCGTAACGACATATTCTGAAAATATGTACGGAAAATCCGTATCGCTCGACACATAGTCCACGAAGGGGGCGCGATATAATATATAAACGGGTGCTGTACTTGCACGATTTATGAATACAACATTTCCGTAACTTACAGATGAATATTCTATACGATAAGGAACCTCACTTGGACTACCCGATGCGTATGGGTCTTTCTCTGTAACTCGGAGGATCTCTCCAATATTTGATCCGTATTCAAGTACACCCATGACTACGGCTTTTGCTTCTGCCCCGGTACCTCCACCACCACTAAAGGTAATGGTTGGTGCTTCCAGGTATCCTGTACCGTTGTTCGTTACCGCAACTCCGTTTACCTGTCCATCGGCATTGATGGTAGCGGTTGCTGTGGCACTTCCACTAACCGATACGGTTGGTGCGCTTGCGTACCCACTCCCACCATTAGTTACATCGATTGATCGTACCTGGATGTCGGGTAACTTTGGTTCGAGGCGTATAGTGTCGGGCCATCTTGCCCGTTCCCACGCTAGTCTGCCAAAGCGATTGAAACTCCGTACTGCCGCACCTTCCTCTTGTGTAAGAAGACTATCAACTCCAACCATGTGTTTGAGGTTGGTGAGTAGCGTGCTTACGGGTACTTGCCTCATGCGAAACTCTTAGAGTTAAAACTAGGTGTGGTAAGTGTCTTGGATTTAAATGATGGGTTTTTAGATAAGAACCCTTTGATAAATGATTTATCTCCCCAGCATCCTCGTTCTTTTTGATGCCACCGGAAGTATTCGCGAGCCGGGATACTTGCCTTGAGTTGTCCAAGCCCATCGGTCTTAGCGACTCCCATTGCTTCGTTTTCTCTCATAGCCATCTTTTCCCGCATGACGGATTCGTGTTCTTCGAGGTTAACTTCGTAACGCAAGTAACGATCCAAGTTCTTCATAAACTGAGATCCGTTCCCTTCTTTCCACTTAGGTATGAGTAAATTTGCCATGCTTAATATTTAAAGAGATAAGGGAGAGGCCCGCTACGCAGACCTCCCCCAAATAATGAACAAACAATTAGTTTATTTTGCCGTGTGCTTTAGGAGCAAGACACGCAAGTCCAGCAATCGTCTCACAGAAACCTCTGCGTCCGCCGCCTTTATTCTCAAGCTCAGAAGAAGACTCGGCTTTGAGCATATTTACAGCGATGTACTCAGGGTCTACGAGCAAACCAGCATTGGTGTCTACGGTGGCTGAACCACTAGTCCTGTTTAGAAAAAGACTAGGCACTACGGCCACACTTCCGAAATCTCCGTCATATAGATTAACTACGAGGGAGATGGATTTGGACTCAGCGGGTTGTGTTACCTGGAAGTTCAACGCTGTGGTTGTACCTTCTTGACGAGCGAAGTTTGAGATATCGCGCTTCAAGGTAGGACCAGCAATTAAGGTAAGCTGTCCACCGGGCATTCCGTTGGCTTCGTATAAGCTCTGAAGTAAGCCATTCATGTTAGCCTCAGTAAAAGCACTACTACCAAGGGATACACTTGCGACTGATTGATAAGCTGGGGGAACATCACCTGGTTGTCCACCTTCGCCTAACCATTTGAACAAACCGCGTGTCTTATATGGTGTACTCCCACCAGCGTCTTGCTGACGTTCTTGTGACGAACAAAGTGCGGCTTCAATATCGCGCTTCATTTGCCTAACGGCCTTACTTTCAGCATTTGCAAACTCAGAATCCACGCCGGCAACATCGACTAATTCCTGGATGTTTGAGACTTGGTAGTTCTGACGAAATACTTGTACATGGTTTCCAAGTTTAGCACGATTCTCTACTTGGTTAGTAAATGTTGTAACATCTTCGCCTTCAACGACTCCCGCAAACGCTGGGGTTTCAAGGGAGTCTGTTTGCCATTCAAAGAATGTACCGTTTGCTTTTCCCTTTTTCGCGAGTGAAAGCAGAGGCGTTCTTTCGGGTTCCAGGATTGTGAGAACATCCGATAAGTCTTCTCTGTTTGAGCCGAGCGGAGTTCCGCTAGTGTGTGATTGGGTCATTGCCATAATTTATTTCCTCCTTGGAATTTAAGTTTTATTTTTAAGTTTAAGATATACTTGGTAGTCTGTCATTGAGCCTGATTTGTCGAATTTAGCCTTCGCCGCTTGCAGAGCTTTCGTTTTATTCGCCTGGGGAGTCTTGGGCCTAGCTGTACCAGCTTCCGTACTTGCCATTGGGGCTTTCGGTTTTGCGGCTGGTTTAGCCTTCTGACCTTGCCTTTCAGATACTGCGTTAATTCCTTCGACAATTAAACCTAACGCAAAGTTAGAGTTTGGCATGTAGTTTAGAATTGGTTGCAATGAAGGATCACCCTTTAGTTGCATGAACTGCTGGTACCATGAGCTACTCTCATCACCCAAGTATGCAAATGTATCCTTGGCTTGCTGATTCGCGTTTTCGCGCTGTTGTAGCCATTGTTGCCTAGCTGGTGCATCCTTACGCAGAGTCTTATTCGCGTTTGCTTTTATGCGGCGCAATTCAGACTTAGTGTAAGTCGTATCCCCATCCTTCACCACAAACTCATTACCGCTATCATCATACTCTACTTCGTTATCGATATTCTCATCTACCCACTCTAAGAGGGTGGTAAGTTGCTCGACTTCTTTCTGTAGTGATTGAGTGTCATTGATGCTGTGAAAGGCATTATCCTTGAGGAACTCAGGTAGTTCGACACTTGCGGGTGCTTGCTGGGCTTCTTCTGCCTTGGCTTGCAGTTCCGCATTCTCTGCGAGTAGTGCTTTCTTCTGAGCGGTAAGTCTTCCAAATCGCTTGACGGCAGATGCATTCAGCGCCTTTGCGAGATCTCGTGACTCATCCTCGGATAAGTTATCCAGGTCGATATTAAACTTTGAAAGAACATCCGAAGGTTCTGCGGGCGGCGAAGATTCTTCTTCCTCCACTTGCTCCTCTTCGACAGACTGTGAATTTTCCTCTAAGACATCTGTAGGCTCCGCAGTTTCTTCAGCGGGTTCATCCGTCTCTTCGGTAAGTTCGGGTAATTCTTCCTGTGGTTGCTTGCCTTTCAGTAACTGATCTGCAAATTCTGCCATCGAAAGGTTGCCCTCACTTGCGTTTGTATTTTCCACGGAATTTTCAGAGGACTCCGAGACAACCTCTTTGGTTAATGTTTCCATAAGTCAACAAGGCTAGTAGCCTAGTGTAGCAAAATGTAGCTACTTGTAGAGCAAATGGCAACAAAAAGCCCCCACGGCTAACCCATAACCGTGAGGGCTTTAATAGTATGAACAATTACAAGCTATAGAAATTATCTAACTCTTCATCGATTGCTTCGAGCTTTCCTGTGAAGTGAAAGTGTAAATTTTGGTTCTCGATATTCTTGCGATTCTGTAGCTCGCGGATGGTTTCCTCCCGCATTGCTTCGCGTACCTCGATATACTTTTTAAAGTGTGGTTCGTTCTTGAGGAAGGTAAGTGCGTTAATTGCTTCTTCGGCATTTACTTCGTGGTATTTTTTCCGTTTGATCATATTACCATTTCTTGCATGACCAATAGCCAGCGGTTAGTTTAGACTTCTTTTCATCGCACTTATGTCGCGCTCGGAAGGATTTACGCCGTGCGGGTATGTTCTTCTTGATGGACATGTTTGGATCTCCAAAGCGTACAAGACGAACCGTATCCTTTTCCTTAGCGAGTACGGCAAACTTTTTAGACTTACCAGGAGTTCGCTTAGGTTTATTATATCCTGAGAATCTTTCTCCACGATGAGTTATGCTCATGCGGCACTAGATGTTTGTCCAAATTGTGTGGGGGCGGCTCCTAGTCTGCCAATCGTAGCGTTTTGTTTTTGCTGAATCTGCATTTGGCGCTGTTGCATATATGTCTTAATACGCTCTTGCATTGCCGGGTCTTGTTGGGCTTTTTGCTGGATGTCAGGTTGTTGTAACCATTGTTGGAATACTTGGAGTTTCATTTCGTGTGCATCGTTCTCACGCACATTGGGTGGTACTCCAGCCGCAAGTTCGGCTATGGTTTGACGCTCTTCCTCGACTGCTTTCTGTGTGGCAGTTTCCTTGGGTAAGATAATCTTCTCTGCCGCACCGGGCATGACTTGTCCGATTGCAAGTGATAGGAGTTGTTCGGTGTCCACCACTCCATTCTTGTCCATTGTAGATGATATTTGACCAATCGTCTTTACCCGTTCGAGCATTTGCTCAGGGTCTTGGGTGGCCACATCGTACTGCATATAAAAATCAAAGCGTTCTCCCGCCCTACCCTTTGCGTACTTCTGCATATCCTGTACACCTGTAACGCGAAAGTATTCTTCGTTCGGTCCATACTGTTGGTACAGGCTATACACTTGATCCATTACATACTTCATATGGTGAAGTACTTTATTGATAAAATGTTGTTGCTTGATTTGCGACTCCACGGGATCGACACCGGGTGCATTGTTACCCATGTAACGATCAAACATTTCCTGTACTAATCTACGAACTTCCACGGAACCAGCATCATAGCGTGGAGTATCCGCAAAACGAATCTCTCCAGGTGTACGATAAGGAATACGAACTCCCGGACCCCACTTTGATGGGGATCTTCCAAGAGGATGTTCTATTGGTGGGATTGTGCTTAGGCTTTGTCGGTCAATCGATGCATCGTACTCAACCTTGGTTACCTGTTGGAATGGTTCGCCAACTTCGGGAATTGAGCGGGAGGAGTACAATCGTTTGGATGTCTTTTCGTAAGTACTTACAATGAAGGGATATCCACCATGACCATAATCCATAAGGGTATGCTTGGCATAAAGGTCGGCTACTTCGTTACAAAATACTGTGCAGTAAATACCAGGCACATCATCCTCATCGAGTAAACGCTGGTAACAATATACGATACGGATCGTCTCATCATCATCGCGAAGTATCTCGTCTTGTAAACTAAGGTTGTGAGTATACACATCATTCTCGCCCACATTCGCAGACTCGATTGCTTTCTCCACAAACTCCTCGTCCCAATTCTCGGTATGTATCTTTGCCCGAAGTTGTTCTGGTGTCATGTTTAACACATGAAATACATAGGGAGCTTCTTGTGGATCGATGGTATAGTTCGGCCAAAAAACATCCTCGTCAGGTGCAAGTGCCTTGATGCGCGGACGACTTACAACCCTACGGAGGACAGGGACTGTGGTTTCTCCCTCCTTGCGCAACTCTTTAAGCATTGCTCGTGCCTTTGTTTTTGAGACATCGAACTGCTCGGCCATAGCCGCAGATAACTCCTCATCCATACTGCCATCGCCAATAGCTTCTGCAATTTGTGGAAGAGCCATTGCAATCTCATCTAGTTTGATGGACTGCTGTTGCTTTAGGTCTTGTTGCTCGTAGTACACATAATGAACCATCATTCCTTTTTCAAAGAAGTGATTAAGTCCGAGTTCTACTTGCTCATAAAAATCATCCATCTTGGAGTTAACCAACCAACGAACAAACATAGATATTACATTTGCCCGTGCGATATCGTTAGACTCTACAGGAGTTGCGACCAAATGTGCTTGGCGGATCGCGTTTAAAGACATTGCCACGCATTTGTTTACCTGGTTATCCACCATGCGAATCTCTTGATCGCTGGCTCCATCCCAAGGAAATACCTCGCCTGTCTGACTATCAGCGGAGTGCTTCTTAAAATCATTGGACTTTCCCGCCCATATACAATTACGGACATCGTAGTCGCGTTGTCTACGATCTATCCACTCACCAAGGTCCGACTGTGTTTCACGGTAAGTATCCCGCAGATAATTGATATCGGGTTCCTTGGAGACGAATAAAAGCTCCGGGTCTGAGGAATTATGCATGCGTAGCTTAATGTAGTTCTTTGTGCTTGACTCGTCAATCTAATATCCACCACCACCGGTACACCGTAGGCTGGATTGTGATATATGATCTGCTCCACTAATCAATAAATAGCGGATACAATCGATCTGATCCTTGAAGTGTTCGGTACGAGATTGCCCGCTATACTCAAGTAGTGAAGTAATAGTATTGTCACATCTATCTGATACATAAAGCTTTGGGCAATTACCCGAAGTCATAGGCTCGGTATCATCCCATGATAACGCATCATTTATCTTAGCAATTCCAGCCTCGATATCCACACCAGGTGCGGGACGAAATACAAAGTTAAGGTTAGCCATTTGGTTGATGATGTTACTCTCCCCCTCTTTTGTCCGTACCGTGGCCGCACCCATACGGGGATCGACAATGCGTTCAAAGATATCCTCGCCATCCTCTAAATCCTCGAAGTGGTTTCGGTAATCTTCGTAACCCCACCCAAGTGGACGCTGTGCGGGTCCAGGCTTACCCACACTCTTACCCAATGCATTTGTATGCGGTAAAGCCCATTGCCCCATCGTACTATCGGGGAACTCGCGGTAAATGTATATCCGTCCATCCGGCATAACACCCGCCCATATTGCCACCCACGGCTTGCTCCCGCCAGGGTCGCATACGAAATAGCGGGTACAAGCCAAAGAAGGATCGGCAATGAAGGGGATCTTCTCATGTGGGACAATGTTCGTTTCGCGATTGAACTTCGGAAAACGCCCCTCCATTGCCTTGGACGGTATGCCATAGAGACGGGCCAACTTCACCTCTAATGGTTGTTTGGAGTATGTGCGAATCAACTCCTGTCCATCTATAAAAGGGGATTGATCTGTATGGAAATAGTATATCCTACAGTTCGGCCAATTCGCACAAATTTGTTCGGTTGGAACTTCGCGATCTAGTAGCTTTGAATACCTCGTACTAACCGTCTCTGCACCCTTGAGTAAACTATTGATCAATGGTGTCCAACCTTGAAGGGTTGTAAAAGTAAGGATTAATCGTCCGTGGTAATCCACCGTTCTTCCGAGCAATGTATTGAATATACTTTCGGGAACCTCTTCATCCAGGTGAATTGCGTGTGCAGACCAGCCCTCGAATATCTGAGGGTCTGCCATATACTGCCTATAATTATTAAAGTATATCGTACTTCCACGCTCCGCACCTGGAGCGGTTGGTGGAAGGATTGCCTTAGCCGAGTTAAATCCATTCTTCTGATTATACTGCAAGCTATGATTCTCACTCTTCTTCTTTGCACGCTTGTATCGGGCTGGTAAATTCTGCCAAATATACTTCTGTGCATCTGAGATCGAACGCTCCTCGGTAACATGCATCGAACGAATCTCAGCTTCGGGAATAGATTGGGCTAAGTGTACTAACATCCGAGAAGCGAACATCGTTTTGGAACTCCTATTTCCGCCGAGACAGACATGAATCTTTGTATCCTTCCAATTATCCATCACCCTACGCCAACCAGGTAGTGTCCAACCCCATTGGATCGGGTCTTCAATCTCACTATTAGGCTGGTCGATGAGTAAACGACTAAGCATCTCTGCACGATCCTGTGGAAGTGCATCAACCTCCTCATTGGATAACGCACACTCTAACTCGCCCTTGTTAAACCGTAGATCATCTGTCCACGGAATACCAAAATTCGCGTCTATCTCATCTGCGTAGGTGAACTTAGGCATTGAATTTCCTCAACTTATCCTGGTCCAACGCATAGCCCACGCCATGACCAAGGTCTTTCTTATTCTCATCCTTGATTAAATCCTTCTTCCATGCCCATCCCTTGAAGTCCAAGGAGTTTCCATCCACCACACATAGCACATATACATCCACATCGGGGTTTACCTTGAGTGTACTGAGTAGCCTAGCACCCTTGTGCTTGGACGCCTTCACATCATAACGCTTTCCACTCGCCATCACCCCATCCGCAGAACCACTCCTTGGAGTAAGGCCAAGATCGGGAAATGTATTCATCTGCTTGGCAAATCCATACTCTGCCATCATGCCCATCACATCCGCTTCCGCACCATCGTGGTTTCCCATCTTCGCATCACGCACCCCGTTACCACGGGCAATGAGGCTACGCATCCGTCCAACCATTTGACAGACCTGTACCTCATCGGGCTGGAGATTAATTACCATCTTTTACGAACACACCATCAACCATCTTGCCTTTTCTGTCCTTGATATCCCGGTATGCGGTGAGCAAACAGTCCTCTAGTGTGACATTATTTCGGGTACATATATTAATCAATATGACCAATATATCCCCGATATCATCAAGCATACATTCATCCTTGCAAACCGAGTCACTCAGTTCGCCAAGTTCTTGCATTAACTTCAACACTTGATCCTTATCAGTAGAACCCTTAATTAGGTTCCGCTCTATGTGCCATTGCTCAACTTTAATTATTATATCTTCCATAAATATTTATCCCCTAGCTAATATCTCCAATCCGATCACGATCGCGTCTTCGAGCGTTTGGCACGGGATTTCTTCTTTACCAATTGCCCATCCCTCTTGATCCGTTCCAATGCCTCTGGGGATAATTTCGAGCATGGGGGACCCAACTTTCTCAAGTCGCACCGTGGTAATTCTTGTACTGATTCGGGAATCGCTCTTCCGTACTTTTTCCAAAAGATCGGATTCCAACCCGGTGGTACTCGCTGACTCACTTGTCATCTTTGAGCTTTTTAATCTCCGCCTTTAAATCTGCGATCTCTTCGCGGAGTTCCTGGTTAACCTTGATTAAACGACTCACCCATTGTGGCCAACTCTCCAAAGATTTACCCGTAGCCTTATATATGTTCATTCTTCTTCCTCCTCCTCTAGTTCTATATCCCATTCAAATTCAAAAACTTCCTCCTCTAACCATTCATTAATTCCCTCCATGACTGACTTTGAGATAGTAAGTTCATCAAGATCACACTCTGCGTCCCAACGATTTAAAAGCACCTTGGCTTCGTGCCTAATTTGATCTCTTGGGTCTTGCATAATTCATAAAGTCCGAAACCGTGTTACCGATGGGCATTTGTCGCGGAGTGGTTGAGCGAGTAATCAAGATGTTTCCATCCCTATCCTTGAGGTTCTTACCCGATTTATCCCTATATGTTCTGAGTAATTGATTATTCCCCCAAAACTGATGCCATCCATTATTGACCTCTTCCCTGGTTGGCCAATTAGCAAAGAAGTGATCCCAATCAGATACCTCAAATGTATCATCGTTTTGCATTATAAAAACAGAGCTACCCCTCCCGCCGAGTGACGCGGAGGTGTCCCATACGGTTTCTGTTGTCCTAGCGCGGTAATACCGCCCACCGAAAGGTAGCCCTTAAAGTTGTTCATTTATCCGTGTTAAAGTCATTAGCATCTGCACGACAAATTAAGTTGTTTATTAAAAATGCAGATAATGATTGGCAAATTACTCATCCTCCTCCTCGCAGTCATCATGCTCGTGCCTATCTTCCAAGTCATATTCCTTCCCGCAATGATCGCACAACAGCTTTAAATCGTAGCTCGCCCATCCTAAAAACTCACTCATCTCCAACCTTCATATATTGGTTAATTAAATCGGAATGAAATCCCACGCCCACCAGCAGTACGCGGATTGCTCTGAGCGTCTGTCCGATGTCGCTCCCTTCGGGGATCTCTGCGGATAGAGTAACCTCGCAATAACTAATCGTTATTTTCATTCTTTTCCCTCCATCTCCTTTACCGCATTCTCAATTCCCTCACGCATTGCGATACTTACATAGTCCTCGTCTGTAGCATACTCCTTGCCCCACTTAACCAGCATGGCATGGGTATCGTCATCCACCTCTAAGTCCATCTCCACATACTCAATATCACGGGTGTCCGTAATGCGGATGATAGGTAAATTATCTATGCGATCTCCCATACCCCGTGATCCTCACCTCTTACTCTTATCTCATCCCCGACATAATACTTACCAGGTTTGCAACGAACCTTACCATGTGTCCCATCACGGAACTCTATTAACCGTAAAAATTTATTCTGTGGAATAGCATAGACCTTAGCCATACGAGCCTCTCCAACCTCTTCCCTGACCACAACCCTGGGCTTCTTTGCCTCCTCGATCATAGCGTCAACCTCGGCAATCTCTTCCTCTACAACCTTCTCGCCATTCAATTCACGCAACTTGCGCTCCATCTTGTACGATATTCGGTTTCCATGAACACATGTACGCATCGTACTACGCTTAATTCCCATCATCTTGGAAAATTCATCCCGACTAATTCCAACCTTTCTCAAGATTGCCATGCACTCCTTACCACCCATTCGTTCCGCCATAACTCCCTTTTGTAGTTTTTTGTAGCCTAGTCAAATAAAATAATATAAAAACTGCTACATGCCGAAAGGAATGCCCAAGAAACTCAAACCCTTTAACGATAAATTAAAGGATAAAGTATTAACTTCCGCCGCCCGTATCGCGGCCCGCCAATCCAGCGCAAAGGAGGAAGCAAAGAATATGGAACTAACCACAAAACAGGAAGAAGATAGATTACGAGTACATAACGCTCTGAGGTTTGGCATGAAGATGACAGAGCAACAATTCCTCACAGAAGTACAAAAGAAGCTCCAGCACATGGTCGCAGACTCACTAAACGATCTGCACGATTCAATAGATCAAATACCTCCACAGAATAAAGCCTATGCCGTGGGTATGCTCTTCGACAAACTTATGACCATATCAGGTAGGCCCACAAACATTACCGCATCTGCCAATGTAAAACTAGGATCTTCCGATATGTCACCCAATCAAGTACGAGATATCCTTAAAAAAGGAGTCAAGAATCTACCAAAGGATGCATCCACAGAAAAAGTAATCGATATAGAAGACGCACAAACCACAGAAGTACATGAGGAAGTCGATACTCGGACCGAAGATTAATGCCCTACGACTCCAGGGACTATCCTATAAAGATATACAAAACACTCTAGGATGTTCACTAGGTACGATCTCCTACTACCTCGGAAAAGGACAGAAGGAAAAAACTAAGAAGCGTAGAGCAAATTTATCCCCCTCAACCTATATCCATGTAAAACGAGTAAACTACTTCCAGAATCCAATCATTAGGAAGCAAAAGAAGTTAAATCCAAAGACCTCATTCACTAAAAGGGAAATGACTAAATCAATCTCAGATAAATCATCACGGTTCCAACGCTCTTCCGCATTCAATTACAAAGATGTATATGCAAAGTATGGTGACCACTTCCAATGCGGACTAACAGGAAGACCACTTTCATGGAATGAACCACATACCTATGAATACGACCATATACTCCCCGTAGCTCGTGGAGGGAACTCGTGCATAGAGAATTTACAAATCGTCTGTACGGACGCAAATAGAGCAAAGAATGATATGACCGAGGACGAGTTCCTAGACCTTTGCAAAGAAATAGTACTACATGCTGGATATAAGGTCTATAAGCCTTCCGGTTCACACCACTCGAATAAACACCTATAACGGACTACACAAGGCTACAGGATCGAGGATCGATCAGCGAGCCAGGCTAGTACACTAACCACAGGTTACGCGGGACACGGGGGCCGCATTCGTGGGGGGAGCGTTATGGCGAAAAATTTCGTGGGGGGTGTTATGATAATATAGAAAAACGCGCGGACGCGCACGCACCCCCGCCCCCCCGCACCTGAGCGCGCAAGATTTTAAACGAAAAAAGCGGTCACAGTAGACTTTAAATCTCTTGCTAATCCGCATACCTAAAGGCCTTCCGCGGTTCCGCAATTCAGGAATCAAATCCGAAAAAACTACATTTTATTAGGGTAAATTCCCGAAATGAAAAACCTCGTGGCCGGGTAGAAATGAATCAAACACGCTAGTCTGTACCTGTGAATTTTAGCGATAATCAAAGGTCCCGCACAACCTGGATAGTGTAATTCCGTACTCATAGCATTTAGTGTATTTGGTTTGTTTGCCTGGCGTTATCCGATGCACCCTATTTAGTGTATTTGGTGTATTTATGATCAGTAATGAATTTGGTTTAACTAGTTTAGTTGGTATATGTACTTCAATTACCCTATTTAGTGCATTTGGTATACTTCACATATTTGGCACATTTGATGTATTTAGTGCCTTTGCTTATCTAATGCGATTGATATAACCAGGGTATTTGCATTATTTGGTGCATTTAGTGTAGTTAGATTAAATTCGTTTTTACTTTATTGAATCGATTCAGGAAAAACACTAAGGCAAATTCATGAGTTCGTTCTCGTGTATGCGTACACGAGGGGAGAAAATTTCGATATCCGATTGCCTCGTGTATGCGTACACGAGGAGAATTGTTTTTGTGATTGGTTGTATTTTTTGGAGATATAGCGGGGTGGAGACATATGGGGTGCTTTTAATTGCATCCAGGGGCAAAGGACCTCTAAGGGGTCCTAAGTGGATAAATTGGGGCGAATCAAGTCGGGTGGATGGTTTGACCGGGAGTATACATCAGTTGGTTAGGTTTTTGGGGTCCTGATTTTTTTTTTATTCTTCTTGGCCCGTATTTATGCGGGTTTCAAACTTTTTTTAAAGAAATATTTGTTTTGGTGTTGACACAGTGTTGTTTGTGTCGTTTTGTGTTCTCATCCATCGGGAACAATCAAGTTTCCGAAAAACATAAAACATATGAAAAAGTACAGAAAAAAAGCAAATCGCTTGGCGGAATTGGCCTACAAAATAAAACGGGCTGATGAATTATTCAATGTCGATGAATTGTCTGACATTGACGGAATTTTAGAAGAATACCAAACGATCTCCCAGGGGTTAATTCTTGATCTAGTGGATTTAGCTAAAATTCAAAAAAATAAAATAACCAAAGCGAATCTGATTATGAAAATCAGAAAGATAGGACAGATGGTTGATGAAATGATTTTATTAAAAAAATACGGAAGATGAAGCCATGACATATTACATTTATAAAAGAAATAAAGCTGGCGCGGCTTTCCAATTAGGCTGGGCCTTCGATAAAAAAACTTTAGCTGAAAAGCTTAAAAAATATTCTTTCTGGAATCGCAACGGGTGGACCGTTTTCCATATCGAAACAAACTGACAAACAAAAAGATGAAAACAATTGTAGCTCCAAAACTATCCACTCCGGGCAAGATTGACTTAGCCCGGTTAGCGCTTGCAAACGATTTGCCCGGCTTGTCTAAACTAGTCGCGGCTATACCTGGGGACCCGGCAAAGGTAAATACAACCAAGTACTTTGCCACCCGCTTTCTAGAGTGGTTCCTTGACCGTTCCGGCCCGGTCCCGTTTTCGGTGTTTATGGCTCAAGGGAATAGCAAGTTGCCATTCTATGCTTTCAGTAGTTTGCCCGGTTTTGACTGTCCGGGTGCTGGCGCTTGTCTGTACGGAGAAGGCAATCAACATAAAGAGAAACACTTTGGCAAGGGCTGGTGCTATTCCTTCACGGCCTGGCGCTATCCGGCAGCTTTCTTTAGGCAATTGCAAAATAGTCTTTTGCTACGGTCCCAAGCTGGCCGGGCTTTGATTGCTAATCAATTCCATGAAATACCGGCGGGGCGGACCTTGCGGCTTTATGTTGACGGCGACTTTGCCAGCTTGGAAATTTTGCGCTTTTGGATGGACCTATGCCACGCAAGGCCGGATATCAAAATTGCTGGCCGGGACGGGGTGGCCGGGTACGGGTATAGTAAAAGCTGGAAATTATTCATTGAATTGGACCGGGCTGGGTACGCATGGCCCGCAAACTATTTGCTTAATGTCTCAAGTGGGTCCCGGTACGGGGACGAAGAAAAGCGCGAGGTATTGCAATTAGATTGCACGCGGGGCGAGTTTGTCGCGGTTCCGGTGGCCCGGAAATTTATTAAAGCCCGGAGTTACCAGGATAAAGATAAACCAATGTCTAAAGAATACAGGGCCGCCGTGCTAGAAAAGCTAAAAGAAATGGGCCATGAAAAGCGCTTTGCCTGTCCTGGTAACTGCGGAAATTGTATTGCACGCAAAGAACATGCTTGCGGGTCCGAACGCATGCGCGGGGTTACGATTGCAACTGGCATACACAACTAAAGAGAAAGGACCTAAGGAAATGAAATTATCACAAATTAAGGCCGGGCAATACTTTAAATTTAAAGACGATAATGCGGGGACCGTCCGCCGTTTATTGGATATCGTAAAGCGGCCCGGATTATTTGAGGTTGAAAGAGTCACAAATAAATATTGGAACGATTGGAACGGTTTCTCTACTGATTTGCTATTTTTTAATAAAGGCCATGGGGACCGGGAAATAATTTTACTCAAATGAATAAAGAAGAAACACGCGCTTTACTTGGCCAGCTTATCCAATTGCAAGAAATGCTTAACGCTATGGAACGGGACGGTTTCTCATGGGAAACGGTGCAAACCATAAAAGACAATTTGCGGCTGGTTATCATGGACCTCGAAAAGTCCCTAGATTAAGCGGTCCATACATGCGAGAAACGCGACTATTTTTTACTAATAACATAACACAAAGATACACAGATGAATACACCACACTACGCTTTAAGTTTCATATTTCTAACCCCCTGGGCGCTGGTTTGCGCTTGGTTACTATTCCAGCAATTAAGAGAAAAGGTGGCCAAGTGAAGCACGCAAGCGACATTTTCCCGCAAGCATTGACGGAGCTACTCGCGATTAGCGAGAAAGCACGCCAGCAAAGAGAAGCGCGGGCAAAGGATACAATGCAACGCGATACGAGAAACGGAGGCCGTGAAACGGCCCGCGTATCGCGTAAACGAGTAAGGCAAACAGAATTACAATTCAACTAATAACAAAGGATAAAAACGATGAACTTAACAAAAGAGAAACACGCCACACACACGCCAGGACCTTGGTATTTATCAAGCATTGATGGAGTCGATGATTCCCTCATGGTAGGGGGCGGAGATGATGGGAGCGATATTGTCGCGGATATTAGAGACGAGAAAGACGCGCGATTGATCGCGGCGGCTCCGGACCTTCTAGCGCAATGCAAGGAGTTTGAGAAATGCCTTACCCACTTAATCAACAGCGGGGATAGTGGTGCAGACCTAGAGCGCGACAAGCTCCGCGAGGTTCTCGCCAAGGTAGAGGGGGGGGTGAATGATACTTTCCCTTGGGAGAAATAACCTTCAACCCCGTACCCCTATTTAAAATCGTTTTGTTTTCGAGCGTGATAGTTTTATCATCTTAATTATCGAAATCAATCCTGACCCCCTTCTTGGCAACGAGAGGGGGTCTTTTGTGTCCGTATGTAGTTACCACAATGCCTTCTTGATGGGTTTGTCATCATTTAGCACCGGTTTCGGGGGAGAAAGGTTGAATCGTCCGCTCGCGGGATAGAAGTCCATCTTCGTGGCCATTGATTCCCCGTTACGATTCTTTGCGACATTGAAATGAATCTTCCGGGGGTTCCCATCATCCTCGTCACGAGAAAGGAGAAACACGCAATCGGCATCTTGTTCAATGGACCCACTTTCACGAAGGTCCGAAATTGCTGGCTTTCGGTTCTGTGATTCCAGCGCCCTATTGAGTTGGCTAAGGGCGAGAATCGGAACATCTAGCTCCATACTTGTTTGCTTCAAGACTCGCGAGATATGAGAAACTTCCTGGACTCGTGAATCGTGACCAGGTGCGGAGAGAAGTTGCATGTAGTCAATCACCGCTAGTCCGACTTGTCCTTGGATAACCTCTTGTGCGAGAAACGCACGGAAGGAATCAACGGTGGCAGAAGAATCGTCCTTGAAGGTAATTGGCCATCCTCTCATCCGATTCTTTGATTCTTCGAGCTTCTTCCTGTCTTCATTGGTGAGATCTCCCTTCTGCCGTGGACGGGCAACTCCACTATCGTGCGAAAGTAACCGTCCACTACATTCTGCGGCTCCCATTTCGAGGGATGCATACGCTACCCTCAATCCATGCTTTGCAATTCTATGAGAAAGCTGAACCGCGAAGGCGGACTTCCCTACTCCCGGACGAGCCGCCATGACATACAACGCACCTGGACGGAATCCACCGCCAAGAATGAGGTCGAGTTTGTTGAACCCTGTGGATACCGCAGAGGAATCTCCCGCATCGATGTTGAGAAATTCCGCATAAGCCTCGTTGGCCGCAGTCCCTACCCTCACTTGTCCACGCCCTTTGACTAACGCCTTGGCTACTCTCGTGTTGAATCCACCAGCGATTTCCTCCGCACTCTTCCCTCGTTTGACTTCGTCCTGTGCTTCCATGATTGCGCGGTCCACGCTACGGAGGTTCCGTGCTTCCACGAGAATATCGATATATCGATCAATCGAACCACCACCATAGGAGTTTGCGATTTCCATCGCATCGGATGCATCAGAGGGTGAGTGAATCGCAACATCGATTTCATTCATTGGGGAATGTTCAATGATTAGATCAAATATTCTCGTATGCACCGGGGTTACGAAATCCTCAGAGACCAATTGTTCAATCGCTTTGGATGCGGAGCTACCCGATTCATCGCGAAGACAGGCAGAGATTACTGCTTTTTCTGCTATATGGAAATCCATCAGATGACTTTCTCGATGATCGAGGTTGTATTCCTCGCGCCTGGAAACTTGTCCGCTAACCAAGATCGACAAGCATTCCGATAAGTCGCGTTCCAATCAGCATAGGTATGTCCCTTGGATACCGCCCAATCCTTGAACGCAGAAACCGCCCTATCGTGATCGAGTCCAGCCGCCTCAGAAATCTCACGGGGTGGATCAAAATCTTCGGGCAATATATGCTTCGTTTTTTTCTTCTTGGATTTCGGGGATGTCGATTCTTGATTTGTGGAAACCCGACTATAGTTAGGAGTTAATTTATAATTAACGACTACTTCGTGCATGCGCGAGGGATGCCCCAGATACTCCACCAGCAGTGGAGTAATGGTGGAAACGGCATTCGTCCCAAAAGTATCACAATACTCTTTTAAAGTATCACTTATCCACTTAGGAATCTTGAGTCTAAGCTCTACTTTTTCGAGGTCTTTTTCGTTCATATTCACCCTCCGAACATTGCACAAACGACAGAAATTAAGAGCCATAAAAAGCCCACGATTGAGGCCACAAAACAGAACCCATAGATCAACATATCGGGTAGTCTCATTGTGCTAAATGATGCCTTAATATTAGTATCGCATCTGCTGTTTTGAGGGTTACTTTTGCATCGGGAAAGAACTGTTTTGCGTGGTTTGCTAGTACTCTTTTGCGCTTATCTCCCGACAATCCTTTGAGTCCACCAAGTCCTTTCTGCCACTCTTGCGGACGCACTAAGGTAAACGGTATACCCAAAGCACGGAGGCAACCCTCTAGAAAGCCACATGATTTACCAAGCTTGAATCCTACTGAGCTAGGTATATTCCTACCAGCAAAGGGCGGAACCAACTCCACTACTGCCTCGATGCTCGTGACATCGGGATGGTCCTTTAAGTCCTGGATGTGTTCAACGAACTCAAAGTCTTCCCCTAAGTTGTGTAGATCAATCTGCCCCTTGCCCCACGCAATGGCATAGCCCCCACTCTTTCCGGGGTCTATGCCTATGGTAAGCTTCATTCCTCACCTCCTTGGCAACAATCTTCCTCGAAGTGTATGCACTCACCAGGTTCGGCCACGCAGTCCAGGTTCTCACCCTTCAAGTGTGCCACGATTTGTACGCATACACATTGGATCACATGGACCGCATGTACCAAATTATCATCTCCACCTTTAATCTTACCCAACGCATTCGCTGAGTTCGCCAACGCTGTTTCCATTCTTTCAATGTTCATTCTTTGCCAATCTCCTTTTCTTAGTTTTTTCGTTATGTTCCTGTACTTTTTTCGTGTTGTACTGCTTCATCGCTTTCGCCATATCCGAGATTTCGTACATCCGTTTGTTCCCAACAAACTGACAATCCACCTTGTACGAATTTAGAATCGAGTAGATGAAGGCACGGCTGACACCAAAGTGTTCGGCACACCCCTTTATGGTTAATCGATTACTCTTTATGTTAATCTTGTACTCGGTGTCTATCTGTGTGACTTCGTCCGAATACCCTGGATAGACTCCACTATCGACACATCTTTTCCAAAGCTTACAAGCCTTGAACATATCATAGGTTTGCCTCTCGATCTCAGCAGTACTCACCTTGTATGCGGCAGTCGCATAGGGTGCCTTCTTCTCAACCGCTAGGAAGATAAAGGTATTAGGTTTCTCACCCGCTAACTTTAATCCCTCTAGATACCACGCTACTTGGAAATGGTAACCGTATTGCCTTACACTTTTAGCAAATCCACGCTCACTAGCATCCAGCGTACTCTTTAAGTCAATCACCACACCCGCGCCGGGCGAATAAATGTCAGGACGAACCTTGCACTTTACTCCCTCGCACTCAAAGTATCCCGTACCCTCGATGATCGTTTCCGTTCTGCTCAAATGTTCCTTGAGTATCGGATGTTCTAATGCAGAGGCCGCCATCTCGGTAACCATCTGATAATCCGATTGCGTCAACCAAGTCACATGCGGTTCCTCATCTTGCATCTCTGCGAAGATCTCCTTGTAGTGTTTGGTTAGCGGAGACTTACCATCGATCTGCTCAGGCTTAACATCGAAGTCTGTCTCGAACCTCGCGGGTTCAAGTGTAGCAGTATGAAACGCATCACCTAAGATTAACGCTGGTGTGGGTTCACCTGGATTCTCGCGATTGTACTTAACCTTTTGCGGGCATTCTTTAAGAAGGGACCACGCGGTCGAACGAGATAACTCGTCCGACCCATGGTATTGATTGTTCGGTATGTCTTTAATTAACATACGACTGACTCCTTCTTTAGAACCGGGTACTCGTCCTCGATACCTTCTAGCATCTCACGGATTTCGGGATCGCATTCACGCCACTCCTTAATCTTCCGTACTGCATGGGTGACATTCGAGTGGTCACGCTTGAATCGCCTACCGACCTCTTGGTGGGTGTTACCCACGCAATAGCTGTAAAACATCGCAATCTGCCGAGCTAACGCGATCCGCTTCAAACGGCATCGCGAGTTTAACTGATACAGACTTACACCCATATACTCAGAGACAACCTTCTTAATTGTTCCAACGGTCATCAGAATGGCTCCTCCTCGTTTCCAGCTTCTTCTTGTGCGGGTTCTTGTACAGGTGCTGGTGCGGGTGCGTCACCAAAGGGAT
>Ga0206129_10002777_pt1 | contig 21118 bp, 21 predicted proteins | sample Helgoland_Spring_8_FD_148616 | JGI IMG/M metagenome (GOLD analysis project Ga0206129, IMG submission 148616) | Pelagic subsurface seawater microbial communities from Kabeltonne, Helgoland, North Sea - Helgoland_Spring_Bloom_20160502_2 | ecosystem: Environmental > Aquatic > Marine > Epipelagic ...
ACGAAGAACGCACCTCGTTCCTGCAGGTTCAAGATTGCATTGCTGGTGGTGACACCCAAACGGTCGGCCACGAGCGAACCCTTGTGACGGCCAGTGATCTCGCCCTGCCATGGGATCCAGCCGTCGAAGACATGGTTCAGTAGGCCGGTGCCCCGGGTCTCGGTGAGGAAGTCGGTACGGAAACCGATCAGGCCACGGGCAGGCATGCGGTAGTCGAGACGAACCCAGCCAGCGCTGAAGTTGATCATCTCCCGCATGATGCCCTTGCGAGGTGCGATCAACTGAGTGACGGCGCCTACGAATTCTTCAGGTATATCGATCGAGACCTGTTCGACTGGTTCGTGTAACTTGCCGTCGATTTCGCGAGTCACAACCTGGGGTTTACCGACGGTGAGCTCGAAGCCCTCGCGGCGCATCTGTTCGATCAGGATGGCGAGCTGGAGTTCACCACGACCCTGGACTTCCCAGGCATCGGGGCGGCCCAGGTCGACAACACGTAGTGACACGTTGCCGATCAGTTCCTTGTCCAAGCGATCTTTGACCTGGCGAGCGGTCATCTTGTCGCCGCTGCGGCCAGCGAGTGGCGAGGTGTTACTACCGACCGTCATCGACAGGCTTGGTTCGTCGACGGTGATGATCGGAAGCGGACGTGGGTCAGCTGGGTCGCCAAGGGTTTCGCCGATGGTGATTTCTGGCAGGCCTGCAACCGCTACCAGTTCGCCTGCTGAAGCCGACTGGGCTTCTTGACGCTCGTGGCTTTCGGTGACAAACAGCTCGGTGACCTTGGCGTTTGCGACGGTGCCGTCGAGTTTGCACCACGCGACGTTCTGACCCTTGCGGATCTCACCGTTCATGATGCGGCAGATGGCGAGACGGCCGACGTAGGCCGAAGCATCGAGGTTGGTAACCCATGCTTGCAGTGGCGCTTCGGGGTCATAGGACGGCGCAGGAACATGGTCAACAATGGTCTGCAGGAGGGGAGTGAGGTCGTCGCCCATCTCATCGAGCGAAAGGCCAGCTTTGCCGTCTCGGGCGATGGTGTACACGATCGGGAAGTCGATCTGATGTTCATCAGCATCAACGTCGAGGAATAGGTCCTCGACTTCGGTCACGACTTCGGCAACCCGGGCGTCGGGGCGGTCGATCTTGTTGATCACCAGCACGACAGGCAGGTTGCGCATGAGGGCCTTGCGCAACACGAAGCGGGTCTGGGGCAGCGGGCCTTCGCTTGCGTCGACGAGCAGCAGTACGCCGTCGACCATGGTTAGTGCACGTTCGACCTCGCCACCGAAGTCGGCGTGGCCTGGAGTGTCGACAACATTGATCTTGTAGCCATTCCACCGGATAGCGGTGTTCTTGGCCAGGATCGTGATGCCCTTCTCTTTTTCAAGGTCCATCGAGTCCATGACTCGTTCGTCGATGTCCTGGTGGGCGCCAAAAGCGCCGGATTGATGGAGCATGCCATCGACCAGAGTTGTCTTGCCGTGGTCAACGTGCGCGATGATGGCGACGTTACGAATGTCGTCGCGCTTCGCGGAACCTGCGGGCAACGTCGTATCAGAGGAATTCACCGATCAAGGATGCTCGCTTCTAAGCGGTTTACCTCGTTTTCGGCCAAGAGTCACTGAGTTGTTAGGCGGGTGGACCGCCGTCATTTCCGGATTTCGGGGGTCGAGCGGGGCCGAACATGCTCCATGTGGTGCCGATAGCGATCCCCAGGATGAGCACGGCGAGAGCCGAAACAAGGCTCAGCGCGATCACCTTGGCCACAATGGCAACAACCATGAGGCCAAGGCCGAACATGATGCCCCACAGGATGCCTCGGAGCGGATACGTCTCTTTCATCTGGTCTGTCATGGTTAGCTCTTGTACGTGATCGCTGGACGGGCATTAAAGAGAAGTCCGAAGAGGCCGCCGGCCAGGAGTGCAAGGCCAGCGAGGCCGACAGGATCGGTGAGTCCGTTGCCGACAAAGTCGACATGGCCTTGACCACGACACGTCGCCAGATTGTCCGACATCATTTCGCCTTCGACTCTCACTTTTGCTGAGAACTTCACCGGAAGATCATTGGCCAGGTCGACGATTCCTGCATTCCGATTCTTGAGGTTGGTGTTCGGGTCACCGCCCTTGTCCAGGCTGATGCCCGAGGTCTTGACAAACCATGTGTGGTTGCGAGGCCCGTCGCCGTTCTCGGGTGCGAATCCGTAGTACTGAACCAGACCCCGTACGTCAACGCGAAACGGGTTGCCTGCGGTAAACGCTGTGCCGCCATCCAAAATGTCGATGGGTGGATCGCCGTTTCCTACGTCCATGGCCGCATCGAGTAGATCGCCGTTGCTGTCGTAACTGTAGGCCCACCCGCCGCACGGTCCGGTGAGCTCACTGCCATCTCCGAAGTCAGAGACCCCGGTCGTTGCTTGGTCATAGAGCGCGACGAGTCGATCAAATTCTTCGCTGGCTTCGGTCAGGTCGAACTTGCCTGGATCACCCTCGGGCACTTCGGCGCGAAGAGCGTCAAGGGCGGCGTTGTCGTTTTGGGCCCCCGCATTGGGTGCAGCGAGCAGTGGTGTCAGTGAGAGCGCCCCGAGCACACTAAGAGCGAAGAGACAGAGAGCTGTGCGATGAACGAGCGCTAGTGTGCGCTGAAACATTGGGATACCGCCTTCTCGGTTACATGCGATCGACAGTCCATGGGATTGGCGTGACGTGCATTACATGGGTTCGGACGAGGCGACTTCGTAACGATGCAGGGCGCGGCCGGTGATCGTGAGCTCCTTCAGCGTTGACTGGAATGTGGCCATATGCGGCAGGGTGAAGTGTTTCTCGAGATCGTCGGCTGATTCCCAGATCTCGAAGATCTGGACGTTGCCAGGGTCGGCGACACTGACGCTGAAAACGTATTCGATGTTGCCTGGTTCCTGGTGGGTCGCTGCCATCATCAGCGCGGCGGCGGTACGCAACCGCGGCACATCAGCAGGGTCGACGTTGATCGTTCCAGCAACAATAAGCATGAGGCCACGCTAGTCGGCAGTGGCCGCTTGGATCTCGGCGGCGACACGGTCCCAGAGTTCAGGCGTGGCCGCGAGCAGGCCAGACTTTCCGTCGCCGGGAAGGTACGTTGATCCATCAGGGCGAGCGACGCGCAAGCCAGCTTCTTCGGCCAATAAACCGCCGGGAGAATGGTCCCACGGCAACGTGCGCCAGTACATCAGGAAGTCGATCCGACCGTCGATGAGTGCGCCGTATTCGATGCCAGCACTGCCGTAGGCGGCGACAACCTCGCCGATTTCCGTAGGAAAGGAACCGAGGCGGACCCGGGCCGACTTGTCCATGAATTTGCGCTTCAGAATGCCCCGAGCACGATCAGAGCGGGTCGGGGTAGGTGCAGGTTCGCCGTTACGTAAGAGTCCGTTGCCTCGCTCGGCAGTAAGCATGGTGTCGGTTTCGGGATGCCAGACCCACGCCGCCATAGTCGTGCCGTTCTCGACGAGCGAGACCATGACCACGAAGTTTGGGTTGCCAGCCACAAAGTTGGAGGTGCCATCGATCGGGTCAGTGACCCAGACGGCCGGCGCGGTGGCAACGAGGTCGAGCAGCGACGGATCGGCGGCGGTGGCTTCTTCGCCCACGACCGGGATGTCGCGAAAGACACGCAAACGTTCCGACAGAACGCGTTCGCATTCTTGGTCAGCGATCGTGACGAGGTCGCCAGGACCCTTCTCGGTGATGTCACCTGCAGCGAGCGAACGGAAACGAGGCACAACTTCTGCGTTGCCAACCTCGCGAATTGCAGCAGCGACTTCTTCGATCAACGTTGGTCCGGTCAGCATTACGCCAAGTATGCGCCGGTGATCCGGACTTCACGTTTGAATATTTACTTGCCCCGGGCGCGGCGTAGTAGTCCCAGCTCCTGAACGCGTGCCCGTGACTGAGCCCAAAACCGCAGGACATGGTCATGGGCGTTGTGGATCACCGTGAGCGGATCGGCGGTGTTCTTGGCGACGTCAGTCACTGGTAACTCCTCAAGTTCGCGGGGGTCACATCCGAGCACAACCACATCACCAGGGTCGCCCCGCACTAGCGACAGAGGCGCAGAAACGTCTCGATGTCGTTTTGTGCGGATGACAAGCGCGGTGATTTTGTCGTTTCGAACCAGGAAACCAACGACAGTGCCCATGACCTTTCCGGTCGGGCTGAGAACGAGCGCGCCCCGTCGAATCGCGCATTCGTCCAGTGGCACCGCGTCGGCGCTGCTCGGAGCGTCGGTGGTGTCGGTGAAATGTGCGTCGCTCAAACAGGTGGAGAACCGAACGGACCATCCGTCGGCGGCTAACTCACGAGGGGTGTCGACCCGCACGAAGTCGCTTTCGAGGACACGTTGCAGCTGGCGGAAGTGCGCCTCGTCGAGTGATACTTTTGGACCCTCGGTACTGGGCGCGAGCATCCAGACGGGCACGAGTCGGAGCTGGTGGTACGGACCCGTCGGCTCGACCACGATGTGTGTCAGCTCACCACCCAGTGGATCAATAACAAGGTCGGACAGGCTGCCAGCGCGCCCGTCGGTGCACCAGATAGTTGCACCAGGTGACAGGCGTATCGATTGACTCCCAGACGGCATGGCGGTCCCTCCATTGTGGATACTCGGCGCTCTAGTCGAAGGACGCGAATGATTCGTCAGCCGACCGGTTATGGCGCAATGACTGCTGTCCACCGGATCGTGGGCGTTTCTTCGCCATGTTACGGGTCTTGCGAAATTGCACAGAAGAGTTACGACGAGGCATGGGATTTCTCACTTTCGACCAAGCCACTGACCATGAGTAACGTCCTGCCACCTCATCACCGATGTGGTGCCAGAACGCGACTTTGCGCCCAAAGGTGACTGTTGTCAAGAGGCGAGATGCCGAATGTTTTGTGGTTGTCTAGAGGTGCTTCAGCGCTTCGCGTTTGGTGAGTTCTGAGAGTGCCGCCTGGTGAGAGTTGACGAAGTCTCGAACTGCATCAGGGGCCACCGTGGCGTAGTCCCGGAGCGCCCAACCAAGCGCCTTGCGGATGAAGAATTCGGTATCGGCTGCCCGCTTCTCAACAGAGGAAAACAGCCTGGCCTCGTTGACTGCATCCTTGTAGCGAAGCTGGTGAAGGATGGCGGCTCGGGCGACCCAGATGTTGTCGTCGTCGATCCATACATCCATGACGGCACCGAGTTCTGGATACCGCTTCACCAGCGTGCCGGCCGGATGTGCCGCAAGTGCATCGATGGTGTCCCACCATGACTTGTGCACAATGAACGTATACAACCGGTCGAGGTCGGCGACCCGCAACGTCGTGGCTCTCGCCCGCAGCAGGTCGGTGCCCACATACTGAAATTCTCGCTCGTCGGCCTGCCAGCACAAGTCGGCGACATCGAGCACATCGTCGGGGGCAGCCGTGCGGGCGGCCGTCATAAACGGCTTCTGGAGTGTTCTTCGTTCAGGGCTGGAGACACCCAGGACCGGGAACTGATCTTTCAGATAGGCGGCCATCTGGGGCGCACGTTCCGGGTTCGCCGCAGCCCGCAGGTCTGTCACCAGATATTCGAACGCTCGGTGCAGCTCGGACATGGGAAACCTCGGACATGGGTAACTCCGGCAGACGAGTGCGGCAGGGTTAGCCGTTGATCTGGGTGTTCAGGCCTTCGGTCGCTTCGATGAACTCTTCGATCATTTCGTAGACGACCTGGGTTGTGGGTTTGGTCTTCGTCATGTTGCCCACGATCTGGCCAACGAAGTAGTTCGCGAGTTCAGCGGCACCGGAACCTTCTCGGTGTGCCGAGCGATTGATCCGAGCAATTGCCTGGTCGATGAGCACAGGCTGCATCGGCATGCCGAGCGGCATCGGCGTGTCAGGGTTCTCCCACTCGTCGGTCCACGCCGACTTCAGCTGTCGAGCATGTTTGCCAGTGCGGGACCGTGACCGGATGGTGTCAGATGATGTGGCTGCGAGCATCTTCTCTTTCACGACCGGATGGGTTTCGGCTTCTTCTGTCGTCAACCACACCGAGCCGCACCAGACGCCCTGTGCGCCAAGTGCCATTGCCGCCGCCATCTGCCGACCTCGGCCGATCCCTCCTGCACCGAGGACCGGTGTGTCGCCAACGGCGTCGACGACTTCGGGTATGAGCACCATTGATGCGATCTCACCGGTATGTCCGCCGGCCTCGTATCCCTGGGCGATGATCAGGTCGACGCCCGCGTTCACGTGGCGCTCGGCGTGTTGTGCCTTGCCGGCGAGTGCGCCGACCATGATGCCTGCTTCGTGACAACGGCTGGTCATGACCGCGGGCGGTGGGCCGAGGGCGTTCACCATGAGGGAGGGTTTGAACGCAAGAGCGATTTCTAGGTTGGGCATCTGCGAGTCGGCTGACATCGGTGCTGCGGCATCGTCCTTCATGTTGAAGCCGCCACTCTTGGTGGTGCCTTCTTCTAGAGGCGGCACGTCGTACTTCTCGAGAATCTGATCGAGGTAGGCGCGATGTTCGTCGGGGATCATCTGGTTGATGGAACCGACCGACATGCCGCCCTCGTCGGAACCGGCGTACTTGGCGGGGACGATCAGGTCGACGCCGTATGGTTTGCCGCCGACCTCGTCTTCGATCCATTGCAGATCAATCTCCAACTGACGAGGTGACAGGCCGACCGCTCCGAGCACGCCCATGCCACCTGCCTTGGTGACAGCGGCCACGACATCGCGGCAGTGGGTGAACGCAAAGATCGGCATGTCGATGCCGAACATCTCGGTGACCTGATTCTTCATGACTCGATCTTGCCACAGCCCGACGATTGGGCGACAAGTATGACGTGCTGCGATTATTAGTCATGCTTGTAGAGACGCTGCTTCCGCTCGGAAAACTCGACCCAGGGCTTCGGGAGCCAGAGACACCACTGCACATTGGTGACTTCGCCGCTGGGGCCGCGCAAGCCGAAGAGTTGGGTGTCGACGCAGTGCTGGTCGAGGAAACCAAGGACGATCCCTATCAGTTGTTGGCGCTGGGTGCGGCTGCGACCACAACGATCGGGGTTGGCACATCGGTTGCCATGGCATTTCCTCGGAGCCCGACGATTACTGCGATGTCGGCGTGGTCCTTGCAGAAGCTGTCGCAAGGACGTTTCGTTTTGGGTCTTGGTTCGCAGGTTCGTGGTCATGTTCGACGTCGCTTCGGGATGGAGTGGCATGCACCCGCGCCGTGGATGCGCGACTACATACAAGCGATGCGAGCGGTGTGGGATTGTTGGCAAAACGGCACCGAGTTGAACTTCGAAAGCGAGCATTACAACCTCAACCTGATGGTGCCACTCTTCGACCCTGGGCCGATCGATGATCCTCGGATCCCGGTGCATGTCGCGGCGATTGGTCCGAACATGGTGGCTATGGCAGGTGAGGTAGCCGACGGTGTGCGGTTGCATCCGGTCTGCACGTCTCGGTTCATTGATGAGCAGGTGCATCCGAACATCGCTCGCGGTGCTGCTCGCACAGGTCGAAACGTGTCCGAGGTCGAGGTGTGCATGAAGCCGCTGGTGGGGACCGCTGCCACCGAAGCCGACCTCGAGCGGGTTGCCGAGACGGTGCGGGCTCGCGTCGCGTTTTACCTGTCGACGCCGTCGTACCGGCGAACCTTCGAACTACACGGTTGGTCTGATATCGCTGAGCAAGCGAGTCATCTGTCGAAACAACAACGCTGGGACGACCTGCCGGGCCTTGTCGATGACGAGATGCTGCATACCGTGGCAACGTTGGGAACGCATGACACCATCGCCGCTCGACTTGTCGATCGGTATGCAAACCGGGTTGATCGGATCGAGTTCTCGATGCCGGTGACAACGCCAGATGAGGAGAGCACCTATCGCCGGATACTGCGTGATCTGCACGCAGGATCTGAGTGACCTACCGGACCATGTCTGGCAACGGTCTTGGCCAATCGGTGGCGTTCGAAAAAAGTTGCCCTTGGGCATTTAGAGACCCACCGTGCGTCTGTAACCATCTTGCGATGGTCGGGGATGGTCTCATAGCGCGCGCTGCGTGTCTGGTGGTTCTTGCTGGCCTCATCGCGGCCGTGCTTCCGTCGGAGCTTCGCTGCTGACGGAGATCCGCACCACTGATCCGACCTTTGGTGGTGACGATGTGATCGTTGCTGGTGATGGTCCGAACATCGTGTTGGGTGGTTCCGGTGCCGACCTGATTGATGCGGCTACTGATGGTGCTCGTGATGTGGTCGTGGATGACAACGGTGAAGCACTGTTTGACATCGTGAACGACATGAGTGTGCTGCGTGAGATCGCTTCCACTGACCCCGCGATTGGCGGCGACGACGAGATCGTGGTTGGTGATGGCGACGATGTCGTGATTGCTGGTGTGGGCACTGACTACGTGAACTACACGCCTGTCGCTGGCATTCGGATCTGATGTCGGCGATGTCATCGATGCTGGATCCGGTAACGACATGGTGCTTGGCGACAACGGGGTCATTGCCCGGATCATCGTTGATCCAGTAACAGGTAAACGCATCCTTAATCGGACACCGTTCTCTCAGAGCCTGAGGCCTGCGCCTCGATTTGGTGATGTTGCTTCGATTGGTGGCAATGACGTCATCGACGGCGGCGACGGTCATGACATGATCGATGGTCAACGTGGCGACGACATCGTCAACGGCGGCCAAGGCAACGACGACATCGTGGGCGGAACTGGCAACGATCGACTCGCTGGCAATGATGGCAACGACGTCGTGCTTGGCCAGGTTGGCCAGATTCTTCTCCCCACGAGTGACACATCCAGTCGTGAGATCGTTGTCGAGGATCTGGGGACGATTACCGGTTACCTGAACAGCTATCAGCGTTTAGCCAGCGGTGTGCGACTGAACGACTTTGTGATAGCTACGACGGTTTACGCTCCTGATCTTCAACCGTTGCGGACGTTGCTCATTCTTATTGACCTCCTGGACCCAAAACATGACATCATCGATGGTGATCGGGGTGACGATGTTCTGGTAGGCGGACGCGGCCACGACCAGATACGTGGTGGCGAAGGAAACGACCTGCTTTCGGGTGGCCGCGGCAACGATCTGTTGAACCGCAACCACGGCGACGACGTCATCATCGGCGACGATCTGAACAACACCGCAGGTTCGGGTGGCCTTCAAGCCTCGATCGTTCGCGGCGTACGACTCACCGGCGACACATCACTGACTGCCAACTCGATTCGTCTCGGCGAGAACGGGCTCCTCGTGATTCCTCCGATGAGAACCGTTCCGGAGAACTTCGCCTGTTCATCTGCGACATCACATTCGACGATCATCACCAGTCCGATCGCGAGCGACGAAATTGCTCGGCCCGATGGGTCGACCCTTACACCGTGGCTCGGGATCGTTCCTGACATTGTCCACAACCCAGAGTGGGCCGCCGGCGACGACGTGATCTCAGCGGGCTCGGGGGATGACCTGGTCTTCGGCGACGATCTCGTTGTCGAAGCTGCAGCCCCTGCCGCAAACCGCTTCGCACCTGAGCTGAGCGGGCTGCAGACGATTCTGCGTCAGATGGCAATCAACTTCGACCGTGCTGCTGATGCTCGCTCCTACGGTCCTCGATTCCACCCTGGCCACGACGCAGTCGCTGGCAACGATGTCATCTACGGCGAGGATGGCAACGACACTCTGGTCGGCGATTCCGGAATTGTTGCTAGCCGGGCGAGCGGTGCTGTTCTGACTGCGAATGATCTGCAAGATCTCCAGCGTGTCGTGAGCGATGTCTCGTTGTTAGCGTCGGCGGCGTCCGCACTACTGCGCCAGGACTTTGATCGAGCGGGAAGCTACCACCCTGGCTTCGCCCTGCAGAACATTGACCTTGGCAACGACAGTCTCGACGGTGGCCTGGGGATCAACGTGGTCATCCCCGGTAACGCCGGAGCAGTTCAATCTGTTGGGGCCGGCTGTGGCGGCGCAGGAGCAGCAGCGATTCAGATCGGCCGTGACCAAGCCACGGCTACCCCGAACTGAACGCAACAGGAACGCACGCAGATCATCCAGCGCCAGCGACCCGGCGGCCTTGGACCCAGACATCGCTGATATCGGCGGGTGTTGCTAGGCGGACGACCTTTTCGAAGACGCGGTCACCTCGATCGATCTCCGGCCAGACCTGCAACGGGGATCCCTGGCGATTCAGTTGCACCGCCAACGCATCGAATGAACGCCCAACCGCAAGCAGGCCGGTCGGTTGATCAAGCAGTTCTGCGCCACCGAGGGTGGCCATGTAGAACGCGTCGGCAATCGTCAAACGAGAGTTCGGTACACCCCGTTCGCTCGCACTGAGAGAAGGGTCGACGCCTTCGTCGAGATAACGCGACGCGGTCACGGCGTGGGCGCACTGGGGGAGTAGGCCCGGTGACGCTCCACCGGCGATGTCGGTGCCTAGACCGACCTTCACTCCGGCGTCGAGTGCCCTGCGAGCGGGGAAGACGGCGTTGGCGAAGTATGCGTTTGATAACGGGCAGTGAGCGACGCCGGCTCCAGCCAGGCGGACGACATCAAGATCAGAATCAGCCAGGTGATCGCCGTGGGCCAAGATCGTGTTTGGTCGCATCAGACCAAAACCGGTCAATGCATTGGTGTCCGAGCTGCCGAAACGTTCGAACGCGTACTGATGTTCCCAATCGCTCTCGGAGCAGTGCGTCTGCACCCGAACGCCTGTCTCGATCGACAATCGACCGAGCCCGGTGAGAACTTCATCGCTACAGGCAGGTCCAAAACGGGGGGTAATGATGGGTTGAACGAGTGGGGTACCCAGACCAATGATCTCTTCGATGGAGGTATGCGAGGCCGTGATCGAAGCCGCAGCGTCGACATCTCGGTACCACTCGGGCGTGCCGGTCGCATGGTCCATGGCGACCCGGCCGACGAAGGCTCGCTGGCCAAGGCTCGCGCAGGTGGCGGCAAGCATGGTGGTTGTTTCCACGTCGATGGTCGCGTAATAGACCGCAGTCGTCGTGCCATGCGCGAGAAGCGTCGAGACCATCTGTGGCCAGACCACCCCGGCAAAAGCAGGGTCGGTCAGACGCTTCTCAAGCGGAAAGGTGTGTTCGAACAACCATTCCTCGAGTGGCAGATCAAGCCCGGTGCCGAGTTGCGGCCACTGCGGCGCATGGAGGTGGGTGTCGATGAGTCCAGGGAGCAGGACAGATCGCTCGTCGAAATCGTATGTGACTGGCCCATCACGATGGCCAATGGAGGTGATCATGCCGCTGGCATCGACATCGATCACAACGTTTTGGAGTATCTGCAGTTCGCCTCGCTGGGGCGTCTGCATCACCGTTGCTCGTACTGAAAAGGCCGCGCTCACGCCCACCATGATGCCGGTGTTCTGGTAGCCACACACGATGTTGACCTCTATGGCAACGTAAGACTTGACGAACCTAACAAGCGTTAGGTAGGTTGGCGGTTGTGCCCACTGATGTTGAACGAACGACTGGACGTCGCCGCGTACTCGACGCAGCTGCGGAACTTTTTGTCCGTCAGGGTTATGCCGGCACCACGTTGCGCCAGATCGCGGCGGCTGCAGGTATCAAGGCCGGATCGGTCTATCACCACTTCGCATCGAAGGAAGAGCTGTTCGTTGCCGTCCTGCACGATGGCATCGCCGTCATGGTCTATGCGTTCGATGCGACTGTTGCAGACAGCCTGGCCACGGATCCGGTGGACGTACGTCTAACCGCGCATGTGCGGGCTCACCTGGGTGCAGTGTTTGAACATGGCCCGTACACGACAGCACACGTGACCTCGTTCTTCAATGCACCGCCCGAGGTCCGAGCCACCGTTGTCCCCGAACGCGACGACTATGAGCTCAAGTGGGCTGAGCTGTTCGAGCAGATGTTTCCTGGGGTCGATGCACACAGTCTCCGGCTGCGTCGGTTGATCTTGTTCGGCGCAATGAATGCCACCGTCGAGTGGTTCGACCCCCACGGCAAGTTGCCGCTCGACGAGCTGGCTTCCACGATCAGCGATCAGTTTCTTAATGGAGTTACCCATCACTATGACCACGCACCGACCACACACATGAGCAGCACACTATGAATCGCATCACCTCCAAGATCGACGTCGGCTCAGCAGAGTTTCTCACCAACCGAGATACCTATCTCGGCGAACTCGCGACGCTGAAAGCCCGACAGCAGTGGGCCATCGATGGCGGCGAACGCCGCCAGAAATCGATCGAGCGTCACCTGGAACGGGGCAAGATCATGGTGCGCGATCGCATCGATCTCGTGACCGACGACAACACGCCATTCCTCGAGTTTTCCACGTTGGGTGCCTATGGCCAGTACGACGACGAAGCGCCTGGTGCAGGCGTTGTCACCGGTGTCGGGATCGTGCACGGTGTGCCGTGGGTCTTCATCGCAAACGACGCAACGGTCAAAGGCGGCAGCCTGCTGCCAATGTCGATCAAGAAACATGTGCGGGCCCAAGAAATCGCCGAAGAGAACCGGCTTGGTGTTATCTACCTGGTCGATTCGGGCGGCGCCTTCCTGCCCCTCCAGGACGAGATCTTTCCCGACAAGGACCACTTCGGTGGTTCCTTCTACCGGCAGGCTCGACTGTCTGCCCAGGGTCTTCCCCAGCTATCTGTGGTGCTTGGCGGCTGCACCGCTGGAGGTGCGTATGTGCCGGCCCTGAGCGACGAAGTCATCATGGTCGAAGGCATCGGCCGGATCTTTCTCGGTGGCCCGCCAATCGTGAAAGCGGCGCTGGGCGAGATCATCGATCCCGATGACCTCGGCGGTGCCGTGCTGCACACCCGCATCAGCGGCGTGAGCGACTACATGGCGTCGACCGAACGCGAGGCATACGGCAAACTTCGTGAGATCTGCGAGACCACAAACCAGCGGAGGGTCGATCAGCGTGATGGCTGGCTCGACTGGGTTGAGCCTGAACCACCTGCGTACGCAGCCGAAGAGATCTACGGCATCGTCAGCTCCGATGATCGCATCCCGTTCGATGCCACCGAGATCATCGCTCGTATCGTCGACGGAAGCCGGTTCGCCGCTTTTAAGCCCGAGTGGGGCGAGTCGATCGTGTGTGGCTTCGCCCGTATTTGGGGCCATCTCGTCGGCATCATCTCGAACAACGGCATCATCTTTAGCGAGTCTGCGCTTAAGGCCACCCACTTCATTGAACTGTGCGAGCAGCGCCGGGTGCCGCTCGTGTTCCTGCAGAACACCAGCGGCTACATGGTCGGCAGCGACAGCGAGAAGGGCGGCATCGCCAAGAACGGTGCCAAGATGGTTGCTGCTGTCGCAAACGCAACGGTGCCTCGTTACACCGTGCTTATTGGCGGTTCCTACGGCGCTGGCAACTACGGCATGTGTGGCCGAGGCTTCAACCCCCGGTTCCTGTTTGCTTGGCCAAACTCCCGTATCGCAACCATGGCTGCGGACACAGCCGAGACCGTCCTCGTCGACATCCGAGTTGGTGGCATGAAGGGAGCGGAAACCACCGAAGAAGAAATCGCCGAGATCCGGGCCCATATCCGGGGGCAATACGAAACCCAGAGTGATCCGTACTACGCCACCAGTCGATTGTGGGACGACGGGCTCATCGACCCAGTCGACACCCGCGACGCACTCGGCTTGTCGCTCGCCCTAGCCGCCCGCCATGACAAACCCGCACCCGGCCCCGGCCTCGTGTACCGGATGTGATCGCCGTGATCTTCAATTTCGTACAGACCGTCACATCCACACAGACCTTCAACCCACATGTTGATACCCCAGGGGTGTCCACTCTTCGACGGGAACAAGCATGAGAATTCTGATTGCCAATCGAGGCGAGATCGCTCGCCGAATAATCCGGACGGCTCACCGTCTTGGCCATGAGACAGTCGCGGTGTATGCCGAACCCGATGTCGACGCTCCATTCGTCGGCGAAGCCACCATGGCGGTAGCCATCGGCCCAGCAAGCCTGGCCGATTCATATCTCTCCGGCGAACGAATCTTGGCAGCCGCAGCAGCGTCGGGGGCGACTGCAGTCCACCCGGGGTACGGCTTTCTCGCCGAGAACGCGACGTTCGCACAATCCTGCATCGACCAAGACCTGATCTGGATTGGGCCCCACCCACAGGCCATTGCCTCGATGGGTTCGAAGATCGAAGCACGCGCCATTGCCGAACGAGCTGGAGTGCCAACGATTCCGGGTTGGTCAGAATCACAGGACTCGGGGGAACTCGCTCAAGCGGCGACTCAAATCGGATTCCCGGTTCTCGTCAAAGCATCCGCAGGTGGTGGCGGCAAAGGAATCCGTATCGCACATGATTCGACCGAGTTCGCCAACGCACTGAGCGAAGCATCGGCCGAAGCGCAACATGCCTTCGGCGACGGCAGCGTGATCGTCGAGCGATACGTCCAACGACCGCGACATATCGAAGTGCAAATCGTCGGCGACAAGCATGGCGCTACGGCTGAGTTAGGAACCCGCGAGTGTTCTGTGCAGCGGCGATATCAGAAGCTGCTTGAAGAAGCCCCCGCGCCAAATCTGACTCCTGAAACCCGGCGAGCGATCCGTGATTCGGCTCAGGCGATAGCAAAAACCATGGGGTACGACTCGGCGGGCACAGTCGAATTTATTGTCGACGATGAGACCGGCGACCATTTCTTCCTCGAAGTGAATACTCGGCTACAGGTCGAACACCCGGTGACCGAGGCGATCACGGGTGTGGATCTCGTGGAGCTGATGATTCGAGTTGCGGCCGGTGAACCGCTGCCGCTGGACCCCGAGCACCTGCGCTTTCAAGGCCATGCCATCGAGGTCCGGATCGTGGCCGAAGACACCAGCAACGGGTTCGCTCCTCAGATCGGCACGGTCCACCAGGTACGGGTTCCCGAGGATGTCCGCTGGGACTCGGCCATCGAGAGCGGAAGCGAAATTTCCCCCCACTATGACTCGATGATCGCCAAGCTGATCGTGCACGGTGCCACCCGTGACGGGGCGCTGGCCAAGATGCGCCGAGCGCTCGATCATCTCATCATCGACGGGGTCGTGACCACTGCTGGTTTCCATCGGTGGCTGCTCGATCAAGAACCTGTAGTTGCCGGACGGGTGACGACACGATTCCTCGATGAAACAACGCTGCCGCAGCGCCCAGACGATGAGCTTTCCGCTGCACTCGCCGCAGGTGCTATCGCCTGGGCCCAAGCCACCGACGACGGCAGCGACCATTCGAGCCCATGGATGGGTTCGTCCTTCTCGGTCACACCTCACGAGATGAAACGCAATCTCGGGCTAGTGGATGCCGACGGCGAGGTCTATGAGATCGCGTTGACGGCGAACGACCTGCAAGGTAAACAACTTCCACCGGTCGCAGTCGACCAACGAATCCGCCGAGTGGCTGTGAACGAGGCAGGCCACACATACAGCTTCTCGGTGCCAAATCGCACAGAACGGTGGGCACCCAGCGCGGCTACCCGCAAATCGAGTGGCGACGCACTGGTCGCTCCGTTCCCCGCAGTCGTCAACGAGGTCACCGTGACCCCCGGCGACGAGGTCGAGGGTGACCAGGTACTGGTTGTCATCGAAGCAATGAAGATGTTGCACTCGCTGCGGGCCACCGGTGCATCAACCATCGCCGAAGTACGTGTCGCTGCTGGCGACCAGATCGCCACCGGCGACGTACTTGTCACATTCGTGAATGACAGCCCTTCTACTGACTCTCAGGAGACCCCTCAATGAGCAACCGCAATATCTACATGACCGACGAACTACAAGCGATCTACGAGCAGGTCGTTGACTTCGTGTCCAACGAGGTGAAACCCCACGGCGAACAGTGGGAACACGATGGCAAGGTGCCCCGCGAGGTCCTTCGCAAGATGGGTTCGTTGGGTATGTTCAGCCTCCGGGTCCCCGAGGAACTCGGCGGCCTAGGAATGGGTTACCTGGCATCGGCAACCTTCAGCGAGGCCCTAGGCGCGTCCACGTTCGCTGGTTTCGAAGTCACGGCATTGGTGCACACCGATATGGCCGGGCCTCACCTGATCAATTCGGGATCCGCTGAACAGCTAGCCAAGTACGTTCCCGGCATGCTCACTGGCGAGTTCATCCTGTCGATCGGCGTGAGCGAGCCGGATGCAGGATCCGACGTGGCTGGTATCCGTTCGAAGGCCGTGAAGGACGGCGACGGATGGCGCATCAACGGCACAAAGACGTTCATCACCAACGGTGTATACGGCGATATGACGATCGTCGCAGCGCGTACCGACGACAACAAGTACGGCATCTCGATGTTCCTTGTTCCTGCCGGTACCGAGGGTTTCTCGGTAGCGAAGAAACTCGACAAACATGGCTGGCTCTGCAGCGACACCGCTGAACTGACACTCGACAACGTGTTCGTTCCTGACGACATGTTGTTAGGCACCCCGCATCGTGGCTTCTACGAGACCATGAAGAACTTCCAGAACGAACGTATGGTGCTCATTGGCATGGGTGTTGGCGCAGCCCAGGCAGCCATCGATATGACGAACGAGTACTGCCAGAACCGGCCGGCGTTTGGCGGTCACCTGTTTGACCTTGGTGCGATTCGACAGCGTATGGCCATGAATCAGGCCAAGGTTGATGCGGCTCGTGCGTCGATGTACCACGCAGCGTGGCTTGGTGATCAGGGCGAAGACAACGTGAAAGAGATGTCTGGCGCCAAGGCGTTTGGCTGTGAAATTGCGAACGAGGTCATGTACGACTGCCTACAGTTCCACGGCGGCATGGGGTATATGCGTGAGTCAGCGATCGAGCGTATGTCTCGCGATGCCCGCATCCTGCCGATCGGCGGCGGTGCTACCGAGGTCATGCTGGAAGAAGTCGCCAAGCGCTCCTACGCTTCGATCTAATGGAACCTACACCTCTTTCCCGCATGCGGTCGCTGCTCTTCGCTCCAGCGGTCCGTGATGATCTGATTCCCAAGACACTACGAACCGGCGCTGATGGCATCGTGATCGACTGCGAAGACGCAACACCGGTCAGTCAAAAGGCTGCCGGTCGCTCTAACGCAGCCGACCTTGCACCGACCATTATGGGTCACGGCAGCGACATCTTTGTTCGAGTGAATCCGCCCGGTACGCCGTGGTTCAGCGACGACATTTCGTTCGGCCTCCACGAGAACCTCGCGGGTGTAGTGGTGCCCATGGTCGAAACGCTCGAAGGCCTTGACCAGTGCGCCAAGGCGCTCGCAGCAGCGGACCTCGGCCATCTGGGCATCGTTGCCGGACTCGAAACCGCACGTGGTGTCGCCGACGCACGACACCTGCTCGCTCACGGTCAGGTCATTGGCGGGTACTTCGGTGCCGAAGACTACATTGCGGATCTTGGTGGTGTCCGCACACAGAACAACATTGAAGTGCAGTTCGCTCGAGCATCGATCGCCCAGGCCAGCCGTCTGGCCCAAACGCCGGTTATCGATCAGATCGTGGCCAACTTCCGTGACAACGATCGCATGTCACTCGAGGCCTTCGAGGCCCGTGCCATGGGCTTCGCTGGCAAGTTGTGCATTCATCCCGACCAGGTCGCTCTCGCCAACGCCGGTTTCACACCCACCGAGGCCGAGATCGAACGAGCCGAACGGCTGCTCGCCGCCTACGACATCGGTATTGCCGCTGGCGTAGCCGCGATTGACTTCGAAGGTTCGATGGTCGATGAACCACTCGCCGAACAAGCCCGACAAATCCTTGCCGCCGCAGGCATCGACCCCCGCAACGACTAACCAAAAGTTACGTCCCCAGGGGGACATAACTTTTCGAGGAGGCAATATGGCTCGTGAAATACTTCCAAAAGGTATGTGGCTCGAGGAGCTCGAACCAGGACTGGTGGTGCAGCATGCGCTGACCCGCACGGTGACCGAATCCGACAATGTTGGATTCACCGTGTCGACGATGAATCCGGCGCCGTTGCATCTTGACGCGGATTATGCATCAACAACTCAGTTCGGCAAGGTGCTGGTGAACTCGATGTACACCGTTGCGCTGCTCGTCGGCCTGTCGGTGCATGAGTTAACCCATGGCACGACCGTGGCCAACCTAGGGTTCGACGCCGTTAAGTTCCCTGCGCCGGTCTTCCACGGCGACACCATCCATGCCGAGACCGAAGTGCTCGCCGCCCGGGCGTCGAAGTCGCAGCTTGACCGCGGCATCGTCACGTTCGAACACCGAGCGTTCAACCAAGACGACGTCCTGGTCTGCAGCGCAGTACGAAATGCGTTGATGTTCAAACGCCCCTAGGCGAATCGATGGGCCTAGAGCCCAGAGCGACCGTCAGACGTTCTTTGGCAGCTCGTTGAATGGAGTGTTGCGGTCGTGGCCGGGTTCCTTGGGCAACCCAAGGACACGCTCGCCGATGATGTTGCGCTGGATCTGATCGGTGCCGCCGTAGATCGGTGGTGCCTGGGCATTCAACGCCACGTTGACGACGGCTGGATCGGTCATCGATGCGGACGGAGCCAGCATGCCGTCGGCGCCGATGATCCTGAGGCCGATGTCGCGAAACTGGCGATGATGTTCACCGTTCCACAACTTGCCAATGTTGGGTTCACCGCCGGTGCGCTGGTTCTTGACCCGGGCTCGTTGCATGTTCAACCGGTTGACCTGCAACATGGTGTAGAGCTTCATGAGGTCCTGGCGCATAACAGGTTCTTCGGTGCGTCCGAGTTTGCGAGCCATTTCGACATAACGGTCAAACAGTTTCATGCCCACACCCGGAGCATGACCTTCGGCCCGGCTCTCCTTCGACGCCCGGACGACGTCGCCGGCGATGCGACCAAACGAATTCATCCTCTTGCCCGGAGCCGCCATGGCAACACCGGTGGAGCCGGTGCCGATCGACGTGCGTTCGACAGTCAGGGTGGTGTTGGCAACCCGCCAGCCATCGCCCATGTCACCAATACGGTCGTCGTTACTCACGACGGCATTGTCCATGAACACTTCGCTAAAGAAGGTGCGTCCGGTCATTTCTTTGAGCGGGCGCACATCGACACCGTCTTGGTGCATGTCGACCGCGAAGTAGGACATGCCGCGGTGTTTTGGTGCGGTCGGGTCAGTACGAGCGACGAGCATGCCCAGGTCAGCAGCGTGGCCTTGTGATGTCCAAACCTTTTGGCCGGTCACATGCCATTCGTCGCCGTCTTGTTCACCCTTGGTCTGCAGGCCAGCAAGGTCAGAACCGGCGACTGGCTCGGAGAACAGCTGACACCAGGCCTCTTGGCCATTCAGAATCTGAGGGATGTAACGGTCGATCTGTGCCTGCGTGCCGTGCGCTGCGATGGTGGGTGCAGCCAGCATGAAACCCAAACCAGGAGGCGGGCCGAGAATGTCCATCGACGCCATCATGCGCATGGCCTGGGTTTCTTGAGCGTTGCCCCAACCCTTGCCATAGGCATGCTCAGGAAGGCTCGGTTTTGCGTAACCGCTCTCGGCAAGGATCTGCCACCACTCGCCAACAGTTAGAGAGGCGTCCCAGTTTGTTTCGAGCCAGGACTCGAGTTCAGCCATTTCGTCGTTTGCCATAGGTCAGAGGGTAAGGCCTGAGACCGCGCTGCGAAAACCTGAACCGCAACCAGTTTATTTGTCCGGTTACGGCTGGGCGAATACGCCGCGTAACACACTCTGGCCACTGTGCGTTTCGTCGCCGTCGTCGGGCTCAATCGAAATGTCGACGATGGGGAAGTCGGTTGCGTTCACGCCTGCCGGTAGGTCGAACCGGCCGTCGCTGCTTGTGACATTCCCCAGTGAATGCATGTCGCTTACGTCGCTGTTGATTACCCACAGCTCAAGATCATCGGCGCCGCTCTCTGGCAAAGCGCTCAGGTCGACCTGAACGAAACATTGTTCATCTTCGCAACGAACGTAGGCATCAGCGGTAGCGCTTGTTGAAACGGGCAGACCGTCGTCGGTCATCATGGCGTTCGCGACTTCGGTCACTGCCGTGTCGCCGGCGCTGGTGTTAACAATCGCAACCGCGACCCCCACCATCAAGAGGGTCGCAGCTGCGATCGACAGAATGCGGGTCGAGGAGAATCGGCTGCGGGTGTGGCGCCGAGCTGAAGCTTCTTGGGTGGCGACCTCAACCTCGAGATCGGCCAAGATGTTGTTCCACACCTGTGGCGGCGGGGCAATACGATCGAAGTCGTGTGATTCAACGGCGCGAGCAATTTCGACAATGTCGTCGTCGCTGAAATCTGCCATATCGCGGGAGGGAATATTCATGCTGCCGCCTCAAGATAGCGACGAAGCCGGGCAAGACCGCGACGTATATCGCTCTTGACAGTCCCTAGAGGGACGTTTGTTTGTTCGGCGATCTGTTCGTGGGTGAGGTCTTCGTAGAACGCAAGCTGCACGATCTGGCGAGCTCGGTCTGGCAGGGTGGTAAGCGCTTCGGTCACCAACAGCTTGTCAGCCAGGTGGTCGATCGGCGCACGATCTTCGGGCACACGTTCGACCCGAGAACCGTCAGCGTCGTGGGCTTCGGGAACCTGGCGGCCGTCCTTGCGGTAGGCATCGACAATCTTATTCTTGGTGATTCCGACGAGCCAGGCGGCGAGCGGGCCACGACTCGGGTCGAAACGATCACGGGCTTTCCACGCAGCCAAGAAAACTTCTTGGGTGATGTCGGCAGCAGCTTGGGGATGGGCTCGAGCACAAAGTGTGTGGACGAGCGAACCGTGTGCTTCGTAGGCCGCAGCAAGTCCGTGTTCACTGCCGGAGCGGAAAGCGTCTTCGATCGCGTTTACGGTCGGCACAACCGTTGACGGTACATCGAAACTGATCGATAACGAGTCAACTATGGGTCGATTTGATGTGAGAGGAACAACTGACACAAACCGTTATTCGCCCAGATCATGGGTTTGGATGCAGTGAGGGGAGAAAAACCACGAATCACAAATTTCTTTACCTGGGGTGCATCCAAGTCGGGGATCGGGTCGTAGTCGGGGATACCCAATTGAAAGGCACCCCTTCCATGCGCAAGTTATTCTCAGCACTCATGGTTCTCGCACTCGCAACAATTGCGATGGCATCTCCTGCATCTGCGCAAGATGCACGTATTCACCTATTGCACGGTATTCCCGACACTGATGTCGAT
>Ga0206129_10002780_pt1 | contig 21098 bp, 18 predicted proteins | sample Helgoland_Spring_8_FD_148616 | JGI IMG/M metagenome (GOLD analysis project Ga0206129, IMG submission 148616) | Pelagic subsurface seawater microbial communities from Kabeltonne, Helgoland, North Sea - Helgoland_Spring_Bloom_20160502_2 | ecosystem: Environmental > Aquatic > Marine > Epipelagic ...
GGCAACAGCCGCTGCGAGCAGTTCACCAAACAGCATGAAGTCGTGTTCATCGGCGGTCTGGCAGATGCCGGCGGACACCCACGCCTGGTCTCCCTGCAAAAACGGCAACAGGTTGAGGGTGGGGTAGTGCATCGGCAAGTACGGATCATCGATGGGCGTGATCCAGGTGTCATCGCGGCCGTCGGCCTGAGCGGCCCACGCTTCGGCAAGTTCCCGGTCGCCTCGAAAGTCGTACGGCATTTGTGCCATACCCCGAGGCAACTCTTCGGACGTGTACTTGCCACTGCGGTGATCATGGCTGGCCACGATGTGTTCGATCGTGGTGAACCAATGGGTGTCGATGACCACGACCGTGTCTGCCTTGACCGGCGCGAGCTTCTCCGCGTAGAGATCATGAAGCCCGGCGAACAGCGTGGTGTCATCTCCGTCGTTCAGTTCTCGGCGGATCTCCTCGGGAAGCACCAGCGGCGGCACATGTGACACCAATGCTGCGCCAACAATTTCACCCATTACGAAACCACCTTCACCGGGAGCTGTTTGATACCGGCGATGAAGTTTGATCGCAGATGTTTGATCGGGCCGTTCGGTTCAAACCGGTCGACTCGTTTCAGGAGTTCTTCGAACACAAGCCGGACTTCCATACGAGCGAGCCACGCACCCAGGCACAGGTGGGGGCCGTTACGGCCGAACGCCATATGGTCGTTGCTCTCTCGAGCCAGGTCATACCGGAATGGGTTCTCAAAGCCGTCGGGATCATGGTTGGCCGAGTTGTACCAGATGGCGATCTTGTCGCCTGCCTTGATCTGTTTGCCCCGCATCTCGATGTCGCGAGTCGCAGTGCGACGGAAGTGCATGGTGACTGAACTCGTGCGCAAGATCTCTTCGACGGCAGTCTGTGAAAGCAGCGGGTCGGCCTTCCAGCTGTCCCACAACTCGGGGTGGTTCATGAGCGTCCACACTGCGTGGGTCATGGTGTACCGAGTCGTGTCGTTGCCGGCGGCCACCAGCAGGGTTACGAAGTTGTTGAACTCGTGATCGGTGAGTGGCACACCATCCTTCGCCGGTTCAAGCAGTTGTGAGATCAGGTCGTCGGTCGGGTTGGCCCGGCGTTTCTCTGCTTGGACTTGCGCCCACTGGAAGATCTGGATCGACGCAGGGCTGCGAAACGGCACCATACGGAACTGTTCGGTGTCGGTGAGGTCGACGGGGAAGTCAGTGAAGTCAGGGTCGGTGTTACCGAGTAGAGCATCACCCCAGGCGACGAGTTTGTGCCCGTCTTGATCGCTGGTGCCAAGCATGCGGCCAAGCATGCGCATCGGCAGTTGCTCAGCGATGGCATGCACGAAATCGAACTCGGTGTGTTCGAGTGCTTCCTCGATGACTTCGATGGCGAGCTCGCGGATCTCATCCTCGTAGCTCTCTACCCGTCGTCGGGTGAACCCCTTGCTCACGAGTCGGCGGTAGCGGGTGTGATCGGGTGGGTCGAGCTCCATCATTGTGAGGCGAGCTTCGGTCTCTTCCTCGTCCATCTCCTCGAGTCGAATACCTTTCGACGAGGTGAATGTTTCGACGTCGCGACTAACCGCCAGCGCATCGTCGTATCGCAGGATTGACCAGAATCCTGAGCCGTCTTGTTCTTCGGTCCAGTGAACCGGGTCCTCGGTGCGCAGCCGGGTGAAGGTGGTGTGGGGTACGCCGTTGACATAGGCATCGTGGCTGGTGATGTCGGCATCGTCGGGTCCAAGGTTCGGTAGGTAGTCATCGACGAAGCTCATTGTGCTCCCCCACCCGGTGTGCCGCTAGCGGGGTTGCCAGCCATGGGGTTGGGACCGGCCCACACGGTGGTGCCGCCATGCATCGAGTTGCCGACCTGGCGGTAGAAACCGCCAATGATTTCGATGTCGTCGAAACGAGTGAGCTCCTCGGTGGGGGAGTCGTGCAGGGTGAGTGAGGCATCGCCGGAGTACACCGGTCCGAGTTCAACATCGAACCCGCTCATGGTCACGAGTTCATCCAAGCTGTCTCGGCCATCCATCTCGATGGCTGGCATCTGGCGGGTGTGCAGCATGGGATGGCCGTTTACGAACCCGGCTGACTCGGCCGTGCCGGTGATGGTGAACTGGGCATCGGCGATCCGACGCCCGAAGGTGCTGAGTGTGCCGCCGAACCGGCCGCCGTTCTCGAGCCGGGGACCGGCCTTACCGATCGTGACTGGGCGGGTCATCCAGATCTCGGACATCTTCTTGGGGTATCCCTGGATGTGGCCCCGAGCCATAGCGAAGTCTTTGTCGACCCAGATGTACGCAGCCCGGCTAAAGGTTTTGCCCTGATATTTGCACCGGATGACGACGAAGACTTCCTTGTATTGCGACCGTGCTGGGTCGAGCAGTTCGTCGAAGTTGTTGCTACAGCTTTGCCAGTCGGCCCAGATGATGGCCACCGCTCCGGGATCGTCGTCGGCAAGTTCGAGCGGTGCTGGCAAGAGCTCAGCGACGTTGGCCGGGTCGGTGCGAAACTCGATGGTCATCATTTCGCCGCTGTAGTGCCACGGCGGTGATGGCAGGATGCTTCCGGCACCGGTTGGGGTGCGTGGATACATCAGTCCGTTGAGGTCAACCATCCGGCAACCCTAATCGTTTGGTACCAAACTATTCAAGGGTGTACCTGTAGCGCCATCGCTCTGGTCTGATCAGTCGTTGGTGGCGGCGCCAGCAGTGCCGGTGATCACGAGCCGGAGGAGTCGTGCGAGTTCCCGTTTCTCGTCAACAGTGAGGTTGTTCGACATGGCGCCTTCAAACTTGTTGAAGCGGGGAAACAACTCATCGATTGTGTTGGTGCCCTGGGGGGTGAGTTTGACGGTGACCCGGCGCCGGTCGGACTCGACACGAGTGCGCTCAACCAGGCCTTGTTTCTCGAGTGTCGTAACCATGCCGGTGAGCGTGCCCTTTGCCAGATTGCATTCGTGGGCGAGTCGGGCTGCTTCCATATCGTCCCACACCCACAGGACCCACAAGATGGTGAAGCCACCAAAAGACAGGTTGTAGTCGCTCAGTACTTCTCGTTCAGCTCGTTGGCGCACCGCTGCTGCTGCTCGATAGATGTTGGAGATTGCGTCGAGCGAATCAAAGTCGAGCGGGCGGTCGCCCAGACGTGCCTGGACGTCGCGTTCGGCGTCGAGAAGGACATCGGATTGCACGGAAGATTTCTTGGAACTCATGGTCGCTGCTCAAGATAGGCGATAAGCGAGTAGTTGCTTGGGTTGACGAACGTTTGGTACCAAACTACTTTGACCCATCTACGAGAGGTGTCCCCCCATGGCTGAGATTCGACGCATTCTGCTCGATGGTTATCCGACCGAGGTTCGCCGCGACGGCGACATGCTGATCGCTGGCGATGGTCGGTCGGTCGGGATCGACGCAGCGACTCACCTGGCTCCCGTCGAACCAACCAAGATCATCTGTATCCACCTGAACTACCGCAGCCGGGTCGACGAATTCATGACCAAGCTGCCAGCAGCACCGACGTACTTCCACAAGCCGGTTACCGCGCTGACCGGTCATGGATCCAATGTGGTCCGGCCCGCTGGCTGCGAATGGCTCAACTTCGAGGGCGAGATTGCCATCGTTATCGGCAAGACGTGTCGCAACATTTCGCCGGCTGAGGCGGGCGAGTACATCGCTGGGTACAGCGTGTCGAACGACTATGGCCTGCACGATTTTCGAGACACTGACGCCGGCTCCATGTTGCGGGTGAAAGGCAGCGACACGTTGTGTCCGGTTGGGCCGGGGCTGGTCACCGATTGGGACTTTCGAGGCAAGCAGATCCGCACGTTGGTCAACGGCGAAGTGAAACAAGATGCTTCGACCGATGAGATGGAGTGGGACATGCACTACATCGTTGCTGACATTGCCCGCACGATCACTTTGGTGCCGGGCGACATCCTGCTTTCCGGCACTCCCGCAAACTCTCGCACGGTGTACCCCGGTGATGTCGTGACCGTCGAGGTCGAGGGCCTGGGTTCACTCACCAACACGATCGTTACCGGGCCGACCCCAATTCGCACCGATGTTGGCGCTCAACCAAGTGACTCTGAAGAAGTGATGTCCACCGCACAAGGTGGCGATTGGGAGTTCCGGGGCATTCGTTCCCCGTTGGGTCCAGGCGCCAAACACTACATCTCCAAGGTCGACGACACGGATGGTGCAACCGACGGCGACGACGCCTGATGCGAATCGCCGATGTGGGTGGCACCGCTGTGCCCGTCGATCATCTGATCGGTGGTGAATGGGTCGGCTCACCGACCACGTTCGAATCCCGATCACCGCTCGATTGGGATGGGGGAGTTCTGGCCAACGTCGCTCGTGGCGACCAAACCACCGCCGACGCCGCGGTCGAAGCTGCCATTGCTGGGTTTGCCGTGTGGGGCAACTATTCGGTGGCTGAACGTGCGGCGGTCATGCACACCATGGCTGATCTGATCGAGGCGCACAACGACGAGATCGCCATGGTCGAATCACTCGACATGGGTTTCATGTACGAGTCGATGAAGAACCGACTCGTCGCTCGGGGCGCAGTGAATTTCCGGCTCTACGCCGATCTGATCGTGGCCCACGAAGAACGCACCTGGGACGCCAAGAACATGCGCAACCTGGTGCAACGTATGCCCGCAGGACCGGCAGTCGTGATCACCCCGTGGAACGCACCGTTCATGCTCAGCACCTGGAAGCTGGCCCCGGCACTTGCTGCCGGCAACAGCGTGATCCACAAGCCAGCCGAGTGGTCGCCGCTGTCTGCAGCATTGCTGGCGGAGCTCGCGATCCAAGCTGGCTTCCCGCCCGGTGCCTACAACCTGGTGCAAGGTGTTGGCGAAGAGGTCGGCGCAGCACTGGTTGCGAACCCGGGGGTGAAACGCATCACGTTTACCGGCTCACCGGAAACTGGTCGAATCATTGGCCGGGCGGCCGCAACGAACCTCGTTCCGTTTACCGCCGAGCTCGGTGGCAAAGGCCCTCTGATCGTCTTCGCCGATGCCGATATCGATGCTGCAGCCCACCGAGCAGCATGGCAGTTCGATGACTCGGGTCAGGTCTGCCTTGCTGGCACCCGGCTTCTGGTCGAAGCGTCAATCCGCGAGGAGTTCCTGACCAAGTTTCACGCTCATGTCGATGCGCTTGTGCTTGGTGACCCTCGCGACGACGGCACCGATATTGGGCCACTGGTGCACCCCGATCATCGGGCGAATGTCCATGGGTTTGTCGAACGAGCTGCAGCGGCTGGCGACACGATTGTCCGAGGCGGTGAGATGGCCGACGGAAGTCTGCACTACCTGCCAACACTCATCGAACCGGCGTCGAACGACAGCGAAGTGGTGCAACGTGAGATCTTCGGCCCGGTGCTGACCTTCCAGACATTTACCGACGAAACCGAAGCACTCGAGCTTGCCAACAGCACGGACTACGGGCTGTCCGCACTTGTCTTCACCACATCGGCGGAGCGGGCCGAGCGGGTTGGCCGCGCCCTGCGCACCGGCCTGGTGTGGGTCAACACCTTCCTTGTGCGCGATCTGACTGCACCCTTCGGTGGCTGCGGCATCAGCGGTATTGGCCGCGAAGGCGGCGATCATGCGCTCGATTTCCACAGCGATCTGAAGACGCTCATGATTCTGGACGGCACGGTTTCCTGACCTGTGAAGCGGCCATAGTGGTACGCCGAGTCGTTAGCTACCGAACGATTTATGTAGTACGTTGCCAGCCACGTCAGCTGGCGGCGGTTTCGTCGTCTGCATGCGTGTTTTAGAGTGATACGAACAAGAAGATGGACGCAGCGATTTGGCTGTGACTACTCGTTTACCTTGGAGGGGACAACGTGAAACTTCGTCAGCTAGTAGGCCTATTTTTGGCCTTAGCAATGATCGCCACTGCATGCGGTAGTGGTTCCGACGGTGATTCTGACAGTACGGCAACCGATACTGGATCATCCGATACCGCCGACACATCGGCCGATGCCGATGAACCGGCAGAACCTGCAGCTCCTGCTGCGGGCATCGATCTTGATGCCATCATGGGCGCTGACCTCGACAACTGTGCCGCTGCCCCAAGTGGCGACGCCATCAAAGTCGGCATGGTTATGGACTTCAGCGAGGCCGCTGGCTTCGTTGACATCCCCGGCTCAAAGCTCGTGCCATACGTGGCCGAGCTGGCCAACTGCGCGGGTGGTATCAATGGCCAGCCTGTCGAAGTACGAGTCGCCGAAGCAGGCACCGACGCGGCACTCGCAACCCAGGAACTCATCGACTGGGGTGCACACTTCTTCGTCGGCCCACCATTCGCCGATGCAACACTGCCCATGCAGCAGACCGGCGATGGCCAATACGCCATCTTCGCCGCAGCCTCGACCGAACCCACGCTCGCCGATGCAGACAGCAACACGTTCCTCGTCACCTTCGACGACTTCGGCCAGTCCGAAGCATCGGCTGAATACGCCCTATCACAGGGTCTCACCCGGGCAATTGTGTTCACCGAAGGCGAAGGTGTGCCGTACTCCGGTGTTAATCCCGATGCATTCGTTGCAGCGTTCACCGCAGGTGGCGGCGAAATCGTCAGCACCCAGACCTACGCCTGGTTTGTAGACACCGACTTCTCGTCGCAGGTCAACGACATCGCAACCGTCGCCGACGGCACCGAAGTGGTCTTCTCTGCAGCGGCTGCATTCCAAGTGACTGCACTGCGAGCTCAGCTCGAAGGCCAGGGCCTCGATGGCCTTACCTACATGGGCACCGATGCCATGGACGCAACTGGGGTCCAGTTCGAAACCGGTGGCGAAGGCATGATCCACACGCCACACACGATCATTGCGGCCGGCGGAGCGAACGACATGTTGTTCCAGCAGGCCATCGCCGCTGGCGTTGAGCTTGACAGCCTCGGTTTCATGCCGCTGTATGTCGACTCCATGTTGCTTGGTATCCAGGGCATCTTGGACTGTGGCTGCACCGAACCTTCCGGCATCGCCGAAGCGGTAAAGAACATCTCTGGGTTCGAAGGAACATCGGGCACGATCACCTACGCCGGCACCAACGGCATCCCTGACAAGGCGGTGCCAATCGCACAGGTTCAGGGTGGCGAAAACGTGCTGCTTACCGAAATCGGCTAAAACCCGACCATGCTCGAAGTCACCGGAGTCACCACGAAATATGGCGCGATCTCCGCGCTTCGAGACGCAGGCCTGTCCGTAGGGGCTGGTGAGGTCGTCGGCCTCATCGGTCCCAACGGGGCTGGCAAAACTACGCTGTTGGGGTCGATCGCAGGGCTACTGCGACCTGACACGGGCACGGTCACCTTCGACGGCAACGACATCACCAACGTTGCCCCCGAGAAGATCTTGCGGGCTGGCCTCGCGCTGGTGCCCGAACATCGTCGAATCTTCACCGACATGACGGTCGAAGAAAACCTGAAGATCGGCGGCGTCACGGTTAAGGCATCAGAACGGGCCGCGCTGCTCGAGGAGATGGCTGACCTCTTTCCGGTGCTCAAAAAGAAGTGGGATGTCCCTGCGGGGTACATGTCCGGTGGCGAAGCTCAACAGTTAGCTATCGCCCGAGCGCTTATGTCCAAGCCGAAACTGCTGATGATGGACGAACCCTCGCTCGGTCTTGCACCAATTCTTGTCGACCTGGTGTTTGATCTGATCGAGCAACTCCGAGACCAGGGCCGCACCATCCTGGTTGTCGAGCAGAATGCAACCCGTATGTTGCAGGCAGCCGATCGGGCCTATGTGCTGCGAAGTGGTGAAGTGGTGGCCTCGGGAACTGGTGCAGAACTACTGGCTCGTACCGACCTGTTCGACACCTTCGTCGCTGGTTGACATGACCCAGCTACTGCAGAACATCATCGACGGTCTCGGCCGCGGCAGCATCTATGCATTACTTGCGCTTGGTGTCGCTGTTGTCTTCGGCATCATGCACCTGCTGAACTTCGCCCACGGCGAACTGATCACCATCCCTGGTTACCTGACCTACTGGGCGTTCAACCACGGCTGGAATTGGTGGACAGTCGTGCCGCTCATTCTTGTTTCAGCGGTCGGCAGTTCACTACTGATTGAGCGCATCGCGTTCAGCCGGGTTCGAGGGGCCAAGGACTTCACCATGCTCCTGACCTCGTTCGGTGTGCACTTTATTGTCTCGGCATTGTTCCTTTTGTACGTGTCCGCGTCGGTCAAGAGCATCCAACGACCGGGCTGGGCAGCAGACACCGTGGCCCTTGGTTCCCTCCGCATCGAGATCTTTGACCTCCTAGTCATCGGTGTCACGATCGTCACCTTGCTGGCAACGACCTGGCTGTTGCAACGAACCATGTTTGGCCTGTCGCTTCGGGCTGCCGCGTCGGACTTCGAAGCAGCCCGGCTCATGGGTGTGAACTCTGATTCAGTCATCCGAGGTGCGTTCGCCCTGTCAGGATTTCTGGCAGGTATTGCCGGCATCTTCTGGTTGATGCGGGCCGGCTCAGTTACCCCGACCGCAGGTATCGACCCCATGCTCAAAGGTGTGCTCGCCGCGCTCATCGGTGGCCTTGGCAGCTTGCGTGGAGCCGTCGTTGGCGGGCTCGTGCTTGGTTTGGCCGAGGTCCTGCTTCGAGCCTGGTTACCCGAAGGTATTCAGAATCTGACGACCGGGTTCGTGTTTGTGTTGATCGCGCTGTTGTTCATCTTCAAGCCTGGGGGACTGCTCGCAGTGCCACAGGTTGAGCGGGTGTGATGTCGCTCCGTTCCTTGTTCCCCAAACCCACGCGCGACATTGCCTTTCCGCTCGCCGGGTCCGTCCTGCTGTTTGGATTTCTCGTCGGCGGAGGGCTGCTCTATCAGGTGATCCTGGGTTCTGGTACCGCCGAACGCCTGGTCACCACCATGCTGATCGATGCCATCATCGTGATCGGTATCCAGATCTACATCGGAAACACCGGCATCTTGTCGTTCGGCCATGTCGGCTTCGGAGCGATAGCCGGGTACGTCTTTGCCGTGAGCGCGATTGCGCCCGAAGACAAAATCAAACGTATTCCCAAGGCTCCTTTCGGCCTGACCGATGTTCAGGTCAGCCCGGGTGTGGCGATCCTCTTGGCCGTGGCGTTTACGGTGGTCGCTGCCATGATTCTTGGTGTTGGCCTGGCCCGATCTGGTGCCGAATCCGGTGCTGTTGCTGCCACGGTGATCACGCTGGCCCTGCTCTTCGTTACCCATGAGGTCGCCAAAAGCTGGTCTGAGCTCACCGGTGGTAACCGGGGTGGTCTGTCGTTCGGTATCGGCGAATCGCTCGATGGTCGTGTGTTGATCTTCGTGGTGTTGTTCCTGGCACTGGTTGTTGCCCGCTTGTATGGCCAGTCACGCAGCGGTCGGCTTGCTGTTGCGGCCCGCGAAGACAACCTGGCGGCACGAGCGGTTGGTATCAACCCGCTGGTGCAACAGATGGTGGCCCTAGTCATCTCGGTCGTTGTGGTGTCTGTTGGATCCGCATTGCGGGTGTGGGAGATCGGGTCAATCCTTCCCGATCGGTTCTTCTTCGACTACACCATGTTGACCCTGGTCATGTTGATCGTAGGCGGTCGCAACAGTGTGACCGGTGCCGTGCTTGGTGTTGTGGTGATGACTGCCAGCCGCGAACTCACCCGACGCCTTGGCCAAGAAGGTTTCGAGGTGTTCGGCATCGGACTCGACGAGGAGCCGCTCGATTGGATTTTCCGCGAGAACCTGAACAACGTGGTGTTGGGCCTGTCGATGGTCGCGTTCATGATCTGGCGACCAGGGGGAATCCTGGGCGACTGGGAGCTCGACGAATGGCTCTATCGCACCTTCGGCCGGGGTAACGAAGAAGAACCTGAGCGTCTGCCCGAACTCGATGTCATCCCCGACGCCCAGTTCACCGCCTCGGGTATCGGCGTGGCCTTCGGTGGCTTCCAGGCATTACACAATGCAGGCCTGTCAGCGGCGAGCGGCGAGGTCGTGGGCATTATCGGCCCGAACGGGGCCGGCAAAACAACATTCGTCAACGTGATCACTGGCATGGTCCAGCCCGACTCGGGTTCGTTCGCTATCGACGACCTGGACTTGTCTGCGACACCTGCACATGCTCTGGCCCGAGCTGGGTTGGTCAGGACCTTCCAAAACCTGCGGTTGTTCGGTGCGCTCACGGTGCGCGAGAACGTCGAAACCGCTGCTCTGGTCGCCCGGGAACATCGGGCGGATCGGGTCGTGCGTGATCCCGATGCACTGATCGCCGAAGCCGGTTTGTGGGAATTGCGAGACCGCCGGGCGAGCGAACTCGACTATGGCAATTCCCGACGGCTTGAACTTGCCCGTGCGGCAGCGATGGCCCCGTCGTTCATGCTTCTCGATGAACCGACGAGCGGCATGAGTAATAGCGAGTCATTGACGATGATCGAACAGGTCCGCCATATGGCGGCCACGGTGGGCGCTGGTGTGATCGTGATCGATCATGACCTTGGTTTCATCACCGGGATTTCTGATCGGATCTACGTGTTTGACCAAGGTCAAGTCATTGCCGAAGGAACACCCACCGAGGTTCAGGCTGACCCCCGAGTGCAAGCGGCCTACCTCGGATCCGCAGCCGTTACATGAACGTGGGCATCGGCGATCGATGCGGTGGTGGTTAGAGCGATGCCAGCCTGGATAGATGCGTCAGCCGAACTGTCGAGTGGTGTTACCGGGTGGCGAGAGGTTGGGTCTGGACCGCCACTGCTGTTCTTACACGGTCTCGGAGGGACCCGAGGTTCCTGGAATCCTCAACTGGCATACTTCGGGTCGTCACATCGGTGCATCGCCTGGGACATGCCCGGCTACGGCGCGTCGACGGGTGAATCGCCACTGACCTATGAACGGATCGCGGCCCGGTTTGTGGAACTGCTCGACCATCTGCAGATCGACCAGGCAGACATGATCGGTCTTTCGTTCGGAGGTATGCATGCGTTACACACCGCGCTCAACCATCCGAGTCGAGTGGGGCGTCTGGTTGTGGCTGATACGAGCCCAGCATTTGGCATGAACGGAACCGACCCCGAGGAGTGGAAGGCAACACGAGTCGGTGCCCTCGCCGCAGGGCAGACACCAGCGTCGATGGCGGCACCTGTGCTCGACTCGATTGTCGCCACATCTTTGGACACGGTGGTTCGGGCCGACCTCATCGAAGCATTCGCCCGGATCTCAGTCGACGGATTCCGGGCCGCAGTCAACTGTTTGCCCCACAACGACATTCGGGCTCGACTGCATGAAATTACCGCACAATCGCTGGTGATCGTGGGTGAACTCGATGAAGAGACGCCGGTTGCCTACGCCGCAGTTCTTCATGACGGACTGGCGAACTCGACGATGGTGGTCCTGCCAGGTATCGGCCACCTGTCACCATCGGAAGACCCGGCTCTGTTCAACAGTCATGTTGCGCGGTTTCTCGCAGCCAGTTGACCTGCGACTGCTTATCTACGTTGTTGCCTAATCAACGGTTGTGGCAGCAAATGTGGTGGCAGCCATGATTGGGGCGAGTGTCGATTCGAGCCACCCGAAGGCGTCGCGACGTTCGATCAGCACATCGATGGTGCCTTCGAATGTGATGTGTCCCAGTAGGAATGCCTGATGTGCATCGGTGGTGCCTTGCGCGACCGCTTGGGCCGTCTTGAGGTTTTGCCGGAAGACCGCGTCAGCGACAGCAACGGTGGATTCGGCAGCGAGCTCGGCGATTGTGCACCTGTCGCGCTCGATGATGACTTGGTAGCTGGTCGCACCGTGGACATGTTGGTCGATGATGACCCGGGCGTCGGGCGCAGTGGACGCGGCAGCTTCAACCGCGGCATTGGCGGCTTCGATCCACTCTTCACTCAAGTACTGCATTTACCCGAGGGTACGAATACTGGGCACCATTACCTATCTCGGGCTGGGCATCTCTGGTGGTGTCGTCGACAACACAAAGCAGTGGAACTTCCGCAACAGCACGGCAGAGGTGAACGACCTGGGTGCGGCCACCGCAGGATTGTTGGCGATTCCTGGACTACAACCACTCGTCGCAGCGGACGGACCAAGCAGCCCATCACCTGCGGGTGGGTCCCCGGTGGCGACAACAGATGCTGACACACCGCAGTTAGACACTCTTTCGCCGGCTCTGCTTGCGATGAGGGGCGTGCGCATGGTTGCGTCATGCCGAGAAGAACGCAGCAACCCACATCACTAGGCGATTGGCCGATGGCCGAGAGCGAGGCGCTGAGTAACCTGCGGCGGTGATCGCTGCTGCCCGCGACGAAGGGCCACACCAACCAACCGACGACCCGAACTGGGTCGAGTCATGGCTGTTCGACATGGTCCAGGCCGATGGATCACTGGCCATGTCGATCGAGTTCATGGTCTGGCCGCAACACCATCGCATGGCTTTTCTTGTGTCGCTGGTGCAGCAAGGCCATCCGCTGATCTCACTGGTCGAGCTGGACGCAACCGCGCCAAAACCGCCCGGTTTAGAGGTCCGAGCTTCAGGGCTGTGGACCGACATTGGGGTGCAAACGCCGCTCGATCACATGACCGTGGACATCGAAGCATTCTCTGTCGCCCTTGACGACCCAGAAGATGTATTCGCCGGTGCCTATGGGATCCGTACCGCTTTGGGTTGTGAGCTCGAATGGGAGACAGACGGAGCTGTCATTGCCGGGTCAGCGACACACTCCTACGAAGTGCCGTGCATTGTGCATGGCGAACTTCTTCTCGACGAGCAGACGATCGAGATCGACGGATGGGGTTGGCGTTCGCACCGATGGGGATCGCCAACAACCGTTGACCGAGCAGCCCTGCGAGGCCGAAGCATCGACGGCACATGGTTCCACGACGATCACGAGGACCGAGCCGCGACCATGCGAGTGGTGGGCGCGGGTCCCGTCCCCGCACCCGAACTCGATGCTCGTCTTGATCAGTTCTTTGCCGCCGGAGACAGTGGCGACATGGCCTGGATCCGGCGCATTAGTGGGCTGCTGTAGCAAGCCACTCAGACCGTGTTTCTTAGACCGTGTTTCTTAGACCGTGTCGATGGGTCGATGGCGGCGAGGGGTGTTCTCCGGTGATGGAGCGGACCTCAGCGCGGACATGATCCATTTCCGGCTATCGGCAGGATCGATTACATCGTCGAACTCGAAGTAGGAGGCAGCCGATACGGCCTTGCCGTGTTCGTACATCTTGTCGACCATCTTCTCGTACAGAACCTCGCGTTCAGCCAGATCTTCGACTGCCTCGAGTTCCTTGCGGTACCCGAGCGAGACGGCACCTTCGAGACCCATGCCCCCGACTTCGCCGGTCGGCCATGCCACCGTAAAGATCGGCTGTTTGAAACCGCCGCCAGCCATGGCCTGAGCGCCCAGGCCGTATCCCTTGCGAGTGATGATCGTCATGAACGGCACGCTTAGGCTTGCACCGACGACAAACAGCCGGCCGGCACGACGGACCATGCCCTCTGCCTCGCTCTCGGGCCCGACCATGAACCCTGGGGTGTCACACAAAAACACGATCGGCAGGCCGTGGGCCTCGCACAACTGCATGAACCGGGCCGACTTGTCAGCAGCGGCGGCATCAATTGCACCACCGAGGTGATGAGGGTTGTTTGCAATAACACCAACCGGGCGACCGTCCATCCTGGCCAGCGCAGTGATCATGCCATCAGCCCACTTCGGACGAAGTTCCAAAACGGAGTCGACATCGAAGAGCCCATCGATGACATCGCGCATGTCGTAGATCTGCTTACGGTTCTCCGGCACGACATAGCGAAGCGCGTCCTGGTCGGGGACCTGCCACTCATCGAGAGGTCCTTGGAAGTAGCTCAAGTACTTCTTGGCGACAGCCACACCTTCGGCCTCATCGGCAACCCGAATGTCGACAACGCCGTTGCTCTCCTGTACTTCGATCGGACCGATTTCGGTCGGGTGATAGGTGCCCAGTCCGCCGCCTTCGATCATCGCGGGACCAGCCATACCGATGTAAGAGTCCTCGGTTGCGATGATCACGTCGCAGCAAGCCAGGATGGCGGCATTACCAGCGAAGCAATACCCGGAGTTGATGCCGATCATGGGTACGAGTCCTGAGAGCTTTCCCCAGTACGCGAATGCCAGGCAGTCGAGCCCAGCAAAGCCCACGCCGTCGGTGTCGCCAGGACGTCCGCCACCACCTTCGGTGAAGAAGACAACAGGCAATTGCTGGCGTTCTGCCAGCTCAAACATACGGTCCTTCTTACGGTGGTTCTGGCCACCCTGGGTGCCAGCGAGGACCATGTAGTCATACGAGATGACCACGGTCTGGGCGACCTCTGGTTCGAAGAGGTCGCCATTTACGGTGGCCACGCCGCTGACCATGCCGTCGGCCGGGGTGTTGTCGATCAGATCCTGCAGCTCACGGCGACGACGCTGGGGGGCAATGACCAGCGGCCCGTATTCGACGAAGCTGTCTTCGTCTACCAGGTCGGCAATGTTCTCTCGGGCGGTGCGTTGATTGCGGGCTCGACGTTTCGCAACTCGTTCAGGACGGCTTTCGTCGTACCCCTTCGCATGGCGGTCGCGGACCTCGGCCAGGTCAGCTCGTTCTTGGTTCGCATCTACCGGGCCTTCGTCGACAACAACGGCTTCGCTGATTTCTTGGGGAACGAGCTCGATGAGTTTCTCGCCCTTGACCACGGTGGCGGCTTCGTCGATCAGCACCACGCTGATCACACCGGACTCAGGTGCCTTGATGGGGTGTTCCATCTTCATCGACTCGATGATGATGAGTTCCTGGCCCTGGCGGACCTCGTCTCCGGCGGCAACCTTAAGTTGCCAGATGGTTCCTTGCAGCGGAGATGTAATTGACAATGCAGACGTCATTCCTCAATCATCGCCGCCAGCCGTTGCCCACCACTAACGCAGGCCTGATTCGTTGCGCGATGGTCTCGTGTAGTGCTCGCATGGAAGCTGAGCTGGTTGCCGCATTCTTCGCCGTGGTGATGGTGGTGTCGTATCTGGCGGCTATCTAGCTGGTGGTGATCAGCTCTCGACAGAGGCCAAAGAAAGGATGACCGCTTGGGCTGGTGCGAGTGTGAACCCGGTCGTGGGTGAGTCGACGGTGTTGTGGGTGTCGAACAGCACCGTGCCCGAGAGCGAAACAACCAGGTCGATACCGCCCATATTGACCACCACACAAAGCTGCCCACGCCGGAACGCGACCGCGTCGTTGCTCACCGTGAGCCATTCCCAACTCGAGCCGTGGAGTACGGGTGTGTTTCGACGTAGCGCAGTCAGTTTCCGATAGTGGTGGAACCAGCTATCTGGTTGCGAGCGTTGCACCGAAGCGGTCTCGTCGTCGGTCCTCCCCGCGGTTGGCAGCCAGGTTTCAGGAGCCTGCGAGAAACCCAGTGTCGGGCCGGGGGCCCACGGCATCGGCGTCCGGCAGCCGTCTCGACTTTGTGTCACATCGCCGCCGACGGGATCAGCTCGCCGGTCGGCCCCGACCGCGCCGTTCACCAGGCCGAGTTCTTCGCCTTGGTACAGGAAAGGCACACCTGGCAGGCAGAAGAGCACGGTCGCCAGCGCGAGTGCTCGTTGTCGGCCGAGGTTGTGGGAGCCGAACCGGGTGGCGGCCCGGTCCTCGTCGAGGCTCGAAGCCATCCACCCGATTGATGTTGGATCGGCAACGGCGGCGAGTGGTTCGGCTATGGCCCGGCGTAGTTGGTCGGCGTTCCATTCGATGTGCACTGGTTCGAACCAGCAACCAACGTGCAGGCCTCCACCTGGCACAAGAGCGGCGAATGTATTGGCATCGCCAACCGAGGTTTCACCAATGAGGACCGCGTCGTAGTCGCCGCAGATCGCTCGCCACCGCTCGAATAGCGTGAGTGTCTCGGGTTGAGCGATGTCGTAACGGTGTTCGAATGCGTCCCACTGTTCGTGGCGCGTTGTGTGCGGATCCCACGGTGTGAGAGTCGGATTACTGCGCAGCCTGGTTTCCTTGACCAGTCCTTGGGCGACATCGATCCGGAAACCGTCAATGTTCTTGTTGAGCCAGAACCGCAGAATCTGATCGAATTCATCCTGGACCCGAGAGTTGCGCCAGTTCAGGTCAGGCTGGTCTGGCAGGAAGAGATGGAGGTAGTACTGACCGGTCTTGTCGTCAAAGGTCCAGGCGGGCCCACCGAAGTAACTGACCCAGTTGTTTGGGGGGCCTCCATCGGCACCAGGGTCAGCCCAGATGTAGTGGTCTCGGAAGTCGCTGGTCAGCGAGGTGCGGGATTGTGTGAACCATGGGTGCTTGATGCTGGTGTGATTGGGAACGAGGTCGAGAATGACCCGGATACCTCGGGCGTGGGCATCGGTCACCAACCGATCAAGGTCGTCCATGTCGCCGTACATCGGATCGATCGCGCAGTAGTCCGATACGTCGTAGCCGAAATCCGCCATCGGCGACGCGAAGAACGGTGTGATCCACACCAGGTCAACACCAAGTGCCTCGAGATGATCGAGATGGGCAATGGCCCCACCCAGGTCACCGATGCCGTCGCCATCGGAATCGGCGAACGATCGGATGTACAGGCAATAACCAACCGCACCGTGCCACCAGCCCGAGTGATGGTCACCGCTTCTCGGCAACCCCGTGGTCTTCCCTGCCATTGGCGGAGTGTAGGACGGGTTACCGTCACAGCCAGACTTGGCCCCGACCTGCGAGAACCGATAAGCGACTATGAGAATCGTTGTTCTACCAACCGCCGACGACGCCGCCCAGTTTGTGGCCGACAACTTTGAAAAGCTGCTCGCGACGAAACCAAACGCCGTGCTTGGCCTTTCCGCTGGGCGTACCCCTGAGCTTGCCTATCAGCTTGTCTGTGAACGGCACCCGATTGTCGACCAAGCCGCGGCCGTGTTGCTTGATGAGTATGTGGGTCTCAGCGCAACTGATGGCCAAAGCTTCAGGCATCAGATCCAAACGACATTCACTGACCCGCTCGGCCTTGATCCGAGTCGGCTGTATTCGCTCGATGGACGAGCCACCGACCCGGTCGCTACGTGCGCTGGGTTCGAAGAATCGATCCGTGTACTTGGCGGTATCGATCTACAACTACTGGGTGTGGGCCGGAATGGTCATATCGGTTTTAACGAACCAGGCTCGTCGCACCTGTCTCGCACCAGGTCGATCCAACTCACCGAAACAACCCGAAATGACAATGCCACCGCGTTCGGCTCGGTCGACCTGGTGCCGGCATCTGCCCTGACCCAGGGCATCGGCACGATTCTTGAGGCTCGCCAGATCATCTTGTTGGCGACAGGAGCACACAAGGCTGATGCCATTGCCGCCGCGGTACACGGACCAGTTACCGAAGCCGTTCCGGCCAGTGCGCTACAGCGACACCCCAACACAATGGTGGTCGTCGATGCCGCGGCTGCGCAACGCTGCTGAAGGTAACCAAACTCAAACTGGCCCCGCTGTTGTCAGCTTGTGGCAGGAGTGAATCGGTTCAGACCGGTCACGACTGCATAGGCAACGATGGCAAGCACGATGGGCAACCAGGCTTGGCCGACGTCGTCGGGTAGATCAATGGTGGTGCCGCTGATCTGTTCGGTCGCGTCGTCTTCGATGGTTCCAACACCGTTTGGCCACGGCCACAACACCCGCAGGGAACCAGCCATGAGACCAATGAGTGCGGCCAACAGGGTATCGCGATGATGCTCGAGGATCCACCACAGCAGCGTGCTGAATGCTGCCAGGCCAGCGAGCGCACCAAGCACAAAGAAGAGCAGGTTGGTGATCTCTCGATCGTGTACCGCACCAACGAATGCCGCGTACATACCGAGCATCAGCATCAGGAACGAGCCGCTGATGCCGGGAAGGATCATGGCGCAGATGGCGATGGCCCCAGTAAAAAAGAATGCGATGGCACTGGGATCAGACACCGAACCTGACTTCAGACCGAGCACAAAAAATGCCACGACTGCAACAGCCACAAGGACCGCCATACGACCAGGATCGCGATTCGAGAGCAACTGCCATGCCACGAAAATGGACGCCACCACCAGTCCGAAGAAAAGTCCGGCCATGGCTTCGGGCTCGTTGATGAGCAGACGATCGAGTACCGACGACAGCACCAGGAATGCAGCCACAATCCCGGTCATGAGGGGAATGATGAATGGCCACTCGATCGATTTGAACTGTTCGATAAACCCGCTGATATCACCCCGGGCCAGTCGGCTGAGCGAACGAGCGCCAGTGCGGATTGAGGCCAGTAGTCGTTCGTAGACGCCAAGGATCAGCGCGATGGTGCCGCCGCTGACGCCAGGCACGATGTCGGCTGCGCCCATGGCAAAGCCGCGCGCGGTGTGGCCAAGGAAGTCTTTAGGGGTCACAGTGCACCTATGTTTGCCTATGTCGGTGAGTGAATAGCTGATGCCGGAATGCGTTTTGGCGGTGTCGCAAACACGAAGAAGACAAAGCCAACTATTGTGCCCAGCGACAAGATCGTGAACCCAAGCTTGAAGTCGCCGGTTCGATCAGCCAGGAATCCGGCGAGCACCGGGCCGGCTACCGCGAACACGGTGATGATGAGTGATGAGATACCCATGATCGGCCCGAACGAACTCGACCCAAAATAGTCGGCGCGGAGCGCGGCCATCTGGGGGCCACGGGCACCCCACGCCAGGCCGTGCAGCACAACGAAGACACCAATGGTGATCCAACTATCGAAGTACACCATGGCCAACAGTCCGGAGCCGTGCATCAACATCGCGGTGCCGGCGATCAGCCTTTTGTTGAACCGGTCACCCAGATAGCCGCCAGTGAAGGTACCAATGAACTGGAACAAGGGAACGATGCCTGCGATCAGCGCGGCCTTGCCGGCGGAGAAACCACGGTCTTCGGTGAGATAGAGCGGGAGGAGGGTGATCACGCTGCTTACGACCAGCAGTGCGGATCCATGGCCCAACGCGATCATCCAGAATGAGTGGGTGCGTACGGCTTCGCCAGTCGTGAAGTGGGCGTCCTGGACACCTTCGGCCCGTGGCCCTGTGACGATGTCGAGTGGGTCTACCCCGTCGACGTGTTCACCGGTGTCTTCGCGACGCACACCCATGGTGCCGGCCAGTTTCCACACTGCAGCACCAAGAACGGTGCCAGCGACCGCGACGGTCCATCGCCAGCCAAAGACCCGGAAACCCCACACCATGAGCGGCCCGCATACGCCGCCGACGGCAAATCCCATGGAGCTGAAGGACAAGGCTCGGGCACGTTTGCGTTCAAACCACCCCACCACGGTGGCGGTGATAGTCAAGAAGCCGGCGAGTGTTGCGCCAATGGTGATGACCGCAACGGCAACGATGAAACCGGCCTGGTTCTGGATCTGGGACAAGATCAGAAAGCCGACGGTTTGGGCCACAGCACCGGCTCGCATGATGAGTTTGATGTTGTAACGCTTGAGGGCAACACCAAGGGGCACACCAAGTACGGCAGCCTCGGCACTTCGTAATGAAGCACCGAAGGCGAGGAATGTCTTGGACCAACCGAATTGTTTCTCGAGAACCACCGCGATGTTGCCGTAACCCTGAGACCACACCAGGCTCTGTAGCGCCCATATGACCGAACCCGCCAGCGAGACTCGCCACCCGTGGAACTGGCGCAGATTATTGCGCGCCCGCCACACCGGGTTCATCTGTTGCATTAGCTCCACCCTATGCGTTTGGGTGTCCGCCAGCCCTGATCGTTTCCTGTGACATAGGGCCAGGACCGGGTAAGAAAGTCCTTACCCGGTTTGCCGAAACTCTTACACATGCCATACAGATGCTTATTTTTCGGTCGGCACCATTGTCTTTGTACCCAAGGAACACCGGCCACGAGCCGGAGAATGGATAGACAAAATGAAGATGTCACAAGCCACGAGCCAGCGGATGAAGAAGGCAATCGCCGCAGGCCTTATTGGTCTCACCGCTCTGGGAGCCACTGTTGCCCTACCGAACATCGCCGATGCTCAAGATGTGACACAAGATGCGCCAACGCAAGAAGAACGCGAAGCCCGCCGCGCCGAACGGCAGGAGAACCGGGCCGAACGCCGTGCGGAACACCTCGCTGTTCTCACCGACTCGCTTGGTGTAGATGAAGATGTGCTGCAGGCAGCCCGCGAAGCCGGCCAGAGTATCGCTGACGTTGCTGCCGATCAGGGTGTGGCCATCGAGACGGTGGTCGACGCAATCGTTGCGTCCAAGACCGCACACATCCAGGAACATGTTGCCGCTGGTGACCTGACCCAGGAAGAAGCGAACGAACGCATCGCAGGTCTGGCCGAACGGGTGACCGAACGTGTCAACGCAACACCGGGTGAACGTGGCGATGGTGAACGTGGTCCTCGTGGCCCCCGAGGTCCTCGTGGTCCTCGAGGCGGCGGCGAAGCACCAGCTGCATAACCAGCGCTGTTACGTAGCGACCTCGGCTGACTTCAGGGCTGACTGCCGATCCCCTCCCGGCGGACTGTTGCAGGCCGGCCTAGGCGCTCTACCTCCTACCCAGGCCCCGATTTCGCATCTGCGAGGTCGGGGCCTGTAGCGATTTTTCGAGGCAAAATGAAAGGGAGATCACCTGGAGCCGAACGTTGCGACGTCACCCCGGGTCAGCTCAGAAGCCGTCGGCTATGCATGCATTGAACAGTTCGGTGAACTCGGGCACCAGGGTCAGGCCATCGTCGAGCATTACTGCGAGCCCGGTCCGGAACAACTCGGCATCGAGTTGATCGATTCCTCGGTCGACTGCACACACACATCGCTCGGACGCCACACCACCGACTTCGCACTGGTCGACGAACGCGGCCCGCTCAACCGCGGTTACCGCTGACGTTTCTTCGCCAGGCTGCTGGTTTTGGTCACTGCCGTCGCTGCCGCCAAACACTACGAAGGTTACGATGATCGCTGCCGTTGCGGTCGCAGCTCCCGCGCTGAGTATCCATCGACGTATCGCCGTGGACTTCGTCGCCACCGGAGCCGAATCCGCTGGCGCTAAGTCACTTGGGTTTACGGCACCTGACGCCACGGTGTTCTGCGCGGGGACGGGACTGGGCTGGTTCGACGGGACACCAC
>Ga0206129_10002801_pt1 | contig 20991 bp, 15 predicted proteins | sample Helgoland_Spring_8_FD_148616 | JGI IMG/M metagenome (GOLD analysis project Ga0206129, IMG submission 148616) | Pelagic subsurface seawater microbial communities from Kabeltonne, Helgoland, North Sea - Helgoland_Spring_Bloom_20160502_2 | ecosystem: Environmental > Aquatic > Marine > Epipelagic ...
GGAACGGACACAAACGTATTGATGACACCTATGGACTGAGGAATGGTCCTCGAAGTCAAGGCCAGATTTGCAAAATTACAACTGTAGCAGAACCTGTTGACTCTGTTCTCCTTCTAAATCAAGCCCAAAGTTGGAAACCATTGGTAAATCATGGTTTAGGCCTTGTTGGACGGGTAGGGTGCGAAGGTAAGGGTTTTATTACACCACCTGATGTCAAAACATGTGCTCTTGCTGCTAGATTGCTTAGGGATACATTCAATACATTCGAGGTCAGTAATTTCGACATTGCCAATTCTGCTTTTGACACTAATTTAGAGTCAGAATACGGAATCAAAGTACTGAATAGTGGTCCCATGACCAATTCATGGCCAGGGTGTTCAATCTTCGATAAAAAGGAAATACGCTTTAACGCATACAATTCTCTCAGGGCTAAAGATTACCAATTCGTTGACAAAGGAAAATGTCTGGATGATGGTTTGACTCCGATTACGACCGCAAAGGAGTGTTTTACCCTAGCACAGAGGTTGGGTAAGGGCTCTGCAACTTCACCATACGACTATCAAGGTTATCCGCCTGGTTGTGTTCTCGTTCAGGACAAATTATACTTAAATATGGACACAACCTCCACCACTTCATGCTCTAGCTCTTACAAATGCGCCTGCAAACTTGGAGATGGGGGGATTGGGAATGAAGATGGGGCGACCGGAAATTATTACCTAGGGAATTATATTGGCAACATGCTATCTAATTATGGAGATGGCGTAACATGTACGAAACCCATCGATTGTAATGGAATTGTGAAAACCACCGGTCAAATATGCTTGACTCGAGGCTACGAAACTCAGTTTCAAATAGCAGAATTGAATGTCAAAGCCGATGACTATACTTTTTTTGAAAAAGTACATTTGACAAAAACCCCCAACTGGGATATGCAGTACCCGTTATGTGCTGTATGCTCACCTGGTTATAGAACCTCAAGCAGCAAAACATGTGAGGGATGTCAAACTGGACAGTATACATCAACAATGAGGGAATCAAGCAGCTTAAACTGTATAGAGTGTCCAAAAGGTTGGTTCCAATCAGCTGTCATCCAACCAAACTGCAAAAAATGCCCAACTGGTCAGTACCAGGACAATGAGGGACAATTCGGATGTACAAGCTGTGCTGAAGGAAGATTCAACGATATAGTGGGAAAAGATGAGGTGTGCACCCAGTGTCCTGCTGGGTACATAAACACGGGCACTAGGCATATGTGTTCTATCTGTCCAGCAGGGAAGAAAGAAAACGGACAAAGAACAGGATGTGAAGATTGTTCAGAGTCAGAGTCAGAATCAGTTGAATATATAGCCATTCATAAGGGAATTTTGTCGGGGTGTGTCATGACTGAAGATGATTGCAGTAAATATTTTTCTGAAAGGGAGACTAGCTTTATGGGTGGGAAATATTTCCCTAGCGGAAATGATAATCGCAACATCCCGCATGGTTGTATCTATTCGACTTACGGGGCCGAAATCCCAGGGAGTCAACCAACCAATGTATTTTGGAACGCTGTGCAAACGACCACAGTTTATCCAAAAGACTATCACGGTAAAATATGTAAAATTACAAAAACGGTAGCTACACTACCAGGCAGTACAGACTGTAAGGGTTGTGAACGCGGGAAGTATGCGGATGAACAGAAATGTGAAATGTGTCCATCAGGATATAAAGGGAACCAAGCTGGGTTCCCTTGTGTTCAATGTGAAGCAGGTAAATATCAAGGGGCTCTAGGAGAGACAGACTGTGAAGGTTGTCCAGTTGGTAAATATCAAGATGAGACAGGGCAAGACCATTGTAAAGCGTGTTTGGAGAATCAAAATTGTCAGATAAAGACCACCATGGAGATGTGTCCCGCCACTGGGTATAGTCGGTTGGCCAAAGGTGATAGTTGTTTTACATGTGATGATGGTGATAGCCATTCACCGTACTGTGAACAGCTATCCAAATGCTGTTTCAGGAGGTATGTGGAAAATACCTTTTCAGACCCCACCCACTACCCAAACGAAGACGAATGGGACCATATGAGGAAGGCAAGAACGAAAAGCGAGTGTTCAGATGCAGACATTATTCACCCCATGTACAGACTTGCCTCTGGTGGTGGTACAGCCGGAAGAGAAAGCACCAAATGGATAAAAAGCCCGAAATGGCACCGAAATGGCTTATCGGTCGAAAATTTTTACCAGAGTGACTTTTATCTAGGTTATGATTTGGGTGCTACTCGGGCTATAATATGTTGTCCTCATGATGGTGTTTGTAGTGCATTGACCCACCAATATAGTCCTCAAGACTATTGCAATGAAAAACTGGAAGGTTCCGTAGCTGTTAGGGTACACCACGCACGGTGGTCGAGGCTGTACCCACGGGTAGATTGCGAGCTGTGGGATGTATAGTGTCTCTGGATTTTGGACAAATGTGTATAATACGGTATAAGTATAGAAGAATAAAAATAAAAATGAAAGTAGTTTGGTTTGTGTTTGCTATTGTTATTTGACATGTGCGTTGGTCAAATGAAAGTTATCGTGTGGGCCGTAAATGTTAGTGGGTACAACCGACGTGTACTGTCGTCCGTGTTGTGCTGCGTACGTTCTGTTGAGGACATCGAGCATGCGTTTGGCATAGGCATATCCTTCATTGGAAGAGTGTGGTGGACCGGCATGTACCATGGTTTCATCGATGGGGGTTCCAGATTGGCAAATTTCATCTGGAAAGATACATGTGGAGAGACAGGAGACAAGTTTCTGGACACCTGCCGCATGAGCGCATTTATAAACGTTGAGGGCCATGCGCATGTTTCCGTCGAAAAAATCGGCACCGGCGGCCATGTTGTGCCATAGTCCTCCGACAATGGCGGCGAGATGTATCACATGTGTCGGTTTATAGCGTTCGAATATTTGTTGTGTCTAACGCAAAGAGCGAAGGTCGCCATCCGCACTACTGAGGAATGTCCAGTTTTCGGCCGAAGCAACTACTTGTTGAAGAGCTTTGCCAATGAGGCCAGAACCACCGGTGACAAGAATACGTTGCATTTATGAATAAAATAAATCCTTAAATAGGTTATTACCGTTAATTTTTGGAGTATATATACAGTTTTACAAAAACTATAGAATGAAAATTCATAGCACAACTATGTTTGTCATGACTGCCGCTTTTATATCAATTATGTTATTGATTGTGGCACGGCATCATGTGCCGACTAGGCGCAAAATCAAAGAAATCTGGCATGGGCGCGTGTACTGGGAATCGAATACGACGATGTTGCGGTCGTCGTCGGAAAAAGCCGCGACAAGCGGCGACGTCCAACGAGTTTCTGCGCTATTGCAAGGTGTCTCTGGAACGGTACAAGGTGTTTCTGGAACGGTATTTTCTGGAGACAAAATACGCAAGTTTAATAGAAAATCATTGACGAACACTGTAGAAGAACTAGCCACGATTCAATTCTCCACACAGTATCCATGTTCAAAGTGGGCAGTTGTCACCACCATAAATGCTCCGACAGTATCCATCCACAAAGTTGTGGATCAATCCAATTTTTGTGTAGTTATCGTGGCAGACCGTAAAACGCCGTCAAAAGAGTACTTTGAACTGGAATCGGAACGCGTCTATTTTTTGTCCGTCGACAAACAGGAAAAGATGCAAGATATGGCAATTACTCAAGAACTACCCTGGAATCATTTTGGTCGTAAAAATTTGGGATATTTGTATGCTATTCAACACGGTGCCGATGTTATCTTTGATTTTGACGACGACAACGAACTCATTTCTGCCATTCCCTCCAAGATATCAGAGCCATGGTTACTCGCGGACAAGACTCAAGTGTTCAATCCATACCCAATGTTTGTCGAGTTAGAAGACGTCGCCTGGCCCCGTGGATTTCCTCTGACCCAAATTCAAAATATCAGTACGTGGCAAGTGTCCACATATACGACCATCAATCCAAACATTGGCGTTATTCAAAGTTTGGCCAATCACGACCCAGACATGGATGCCATATGGCGTTTGACACGTAAGTTACCTCTGAATTTTGATGGTGGAAAACGTGTCGTTCTGCCACCAGGTACATATTCCAGCTACAACGCACAGGCAACCATTCACTACGCGCTGTGGGGGACGCTGCTTCCTGTCTCTGTACATGGTCGTGTCAGTGACATTTGGCGCAGTTACATCATGCAGCGTCTCATGCACGACGTAGGCCAAGTCGTTGGATTTGTGAGTCCGTTTGTCAAACAAGTACGAAACGCACACAATTATCAAGGCGATTACATGAGCGAGAGACCGTTATATGAAAAAACAGAAGCACTTATCCACGTGTTGTCGGAATGGAAAGGAACCTCGGATATGTTCGAAGAACGGTTCGTAGAGTTGTTTATCGAACTGTATGAGCGCAATTTTATCGAAATCAAAGATGTACATTTGGCACAAAAATGGATACAAACGTTGCAGCAAATGAGTTATCAATTCCCAACGGTCGTAAACGGAACCAACGTTCGTGAACGGAACCGTGGCCACAAAAAAGAGCCAGCAGTCGACCAAGCTTTCACTTGGCCTCGTGAAACTTTACTACCCTCTAGTAAACAACTCATATGGACAGAACTTCCTGTCCAAACACCATCAATGACTTTAACTGAAATTCTGTTACATTATAAGAATAAATCAGACTCGAGTTTTGTTTTAAACATAGGTGCGAATGATGGTTGTATTCCGTTCGGCACTCATTGTGACGAGGCAAATTCAGTAGTAGAATTATTCCAGTCAGATGGTCTACTTTTAGACATCTCTAATATGGTTGCATTGAAAAATAAGTTTGCCTCTTATGAAAATGTGCGTTTACTCTCAAAAGCGATAAATCCAACCAATGCTGTCTCTATCTTAACTCAAAACAAAGTTCCAACACAAATGTCAGTACTCAAAATCGACATCGACTCCAGTGATTGTGATCTTCTACTGGAAATACTGCACCATGATTTTTCACCTGATATAATAATGCAAGAATATAACCCGCTTTTTCCCCCACCTGTGAAATACAACTTCTTGTATAGTCCAGGGTTATTTCGTTGGGGTGAAAAATCAAGATTTCCTCAGCAGTTTTACAATGGATGCTCACTGCAATATTTATCGGACGAACTTCAAAAAATGAATTACAATTTATTCCAAGTCACTTTTTGGGATGCTGTGTTCATCAAAAGCACTATTCGTGCCAAGTATTTTGCAGAGATACCAGTCAGTAGCGAATACAACTGGTGGAAAAATGGATGGTCAGAACTGTTTGCCTCCGCACCGTCTTCTAACCCCAATGTTCAACTTTATTTAGATGCATTTAATTTGACACCTGAATATAGTCAAGACAACGAAATTGATATTCACGAATGGCACAATTATGTATTAAAGGTCATTGAAAAAAGTCACAATGCTCCTCAGCCTTATTATTTGAATGTGAAAACACCTTCAAAACGTTTTGTCTATCTGATACAGTCTTCGAAACCACATCAAGATAGCAGGCTTGTTCCAGACGTTCAGCGCGATGTGTTGTACCTCTGTTATAAAAACGCGTGCGATACATCAGGTGTCCCCCCTAACGACGTGATGATAAAAGGAGGGACTTGGACAGAAGGGCGTAACGCATTGTTGGAAATGGCCGTCTCTCGTGCCGAAGACATGGAACAAGAGGGCTATCTGTATTATATTTTTTTGGATGATGATGTGAGTTCTATGATTCAAGGCAAGGATGCCTGGATTTTATTTGAACAATGGTTGAACACAAAACTCCCGGCCGTTGGTTATTTCACAAAGTCTACATCTTGGCAGGATTCCTTTAATCTAGGGCATCCCTTTAATGTAGATGCAAATGCGAATGCGTTTCATCGTTCAACACTTGGAACATTACTTCCGTACGATAGTTCTCTTGACAATCAAGGTATCTTTTTTTCACAATATATTATGAATATCGCGACGGCTGCAATGTTTGCAAATAACAGATTGGGGTTTAATATGGTTGACTTCAATAGGAAAAAAAACAAACATGGATCTCAGACAAACTATGTGCGAAGTACACAATGGTCAGTACCTAAAAAATATATGTCGAACGTTTTCGTAGACGGAAAATTGCGTGGTGCTGTGTCATTGGTTAATTGTCATGAGTCTGAAACAAATAAATTTTGTCAATACATACCATGTGGAGATCGTACACTTTCTGGGCCAGCTTCAACAACGTGGATTTCGGAACATTTAAATAAAGACAGTTCTTTTACAGCGAATCTATTGTCTTTCGTTAACCACCACTCATCATTCTTAGATAGATTTCGGAGAGAAGAGTTTGCACCCAACTCTGCGGAGACAAGCTGTGTCGTCCAATCCAAGCCAATGCGGGATCAATCCATTTTATATTTAGTGCAAGGGCCAGCGAAATTTGCCAAAAAATGGAAGGCACGCATTACAGCGATGGGTAAAGGGACACGGGTTTTGTATCATTCGTACGATGCCGATTGTGATGACTGTATCTTTGATTCTACAACAAATTTTGCATCTGGGCGTAATTTGCTGCTGAGGAACGCCCTAAACATACAGGGTATTAAGTTTTATGTCTTTGTTGATTATGATATTACCATGGAATGTGGTGTTGGTAATAATGACTGCTGGGGTTCATGGAACGACTTTCTTTTGACAACATCTGATTATTTAATTTCGCCAAAAACATGGCATGACCCGAAGGAATCTACTGACTATAAGACATGTATTGATGATGCAATGGTTGCAATACGCCAGGACAAAGCACATTTGATGTTCCCCCTTCCAGAAAAAGGTATCGAAAAATCATGGTGGCACAAAACACATGCCACTTGGTCAGTGTTTGCAAAGTGCATCCCTAATGAACATTTATCAGAGGAAAATTGGAGAATTTCGAACCCAAAACATGCACCATATCCATCCGGGATATCAATACCAGCTATTATCCAAATGCTCAAAGACGAATATCCGACGTTAGACGACTGGTCCAATTACAACCATCTTGGTCATCGGTGCCAAGTAACTACTAAAAAAGACAAGACATGTGATGCAAAATTAAAAAAACGATATGCGGAATGGATACAGAAAATATAGATACATGTACTGTAGATAGAATATATTTTTATTCCACATGTGTATTTGACATCCAATTTTCATTGAACATAACCCTGTTTAAATGCTACTGCATCCCTTTCAAAAACATTTCCGCTCTCCCACGCACATCCGGCGACATACCTTTCAAAAACATTTCCGCTCTCCCACGCACATCCGGCGACAACTTCTCCATCGGAAATCCCACCGACTTTTCCCGCTTCGAATCCGCGCCCCACGTTCCGTGCATCCCGACGTGCAGCACCAGCGAATCCTTGGCGGCGTACTGCGGTATCTTCTGCTGTCGGAGCCATTCCGTCCACCCCCAGTCAAACCCGTTCGATTGAGTCATGTCCAACAACATTCTTTTCGCAAGCACCTTGGACCAGACTATCCCCGCATTCCCTAAAGATTGCATCTCGCACAAACTATTGCCACATGTTAATGTTGGATGATTGGAGTTGCCCGAATGGTACAAAGACATGACACCCTGGGTGCGAGGCAACATCCCCCGCAACAATTCGAGCCAATCTGGTCGCACAATTAAATCCGAATCAAGGGTGACCAACCAGTCGTAATCTGTAGTGATAAACCACTCCAAAATATGTCTGCCCTGTTTGTCAGCCTTCTGACGTTCGGTATTCTGCTGAACGTTTTCGGTGTGAAACCATTTCTTCAAATCATCGATGCTGTAGTCCGAAGAATGGTCGTCGAAGATCCAGACGTCATTGGGATCTATTGACTTGTTCAGTGCGACGGCACACAGTTGAACATATCCCCTGCGATTGTAGGTGGGAATGGCGACGGCTATTTTCGGAAAATTTTCAATATTAGGCATATCCGAACTTTTCCATACGTCTGAAAATCTTTTTATGGCTGTTCTCATGTGAGTACCCCCCACAGCGGTATGTTTGGGTAGTTTTTTACTAGAAATATCCCAAAAATCAAGCATTTTGAGATTATCTATATCAGGTTGGAAATTATTCGATATTCTCTTGAAACAATCATATCTTTGCTCATTGTTATTGGTAACATATATGGGAGCCCAGATAAAGTTAATCGACGGATATCGTGACATAATTTCAGTTGCTTCGTGGAACCAACTACAATAAGGCACACCGCCCCAACCTTCCGTTAAAAAAACCCATGACGGCTTTTTATTTTGAAATTGTTTCAATTTAGAACATAACAAAGGATTTGAGACTTGACAATCTATAGCTATTCCTTTTTGTGTAGTCATCAATGCATAATCGGACGGTCTTACAGTGTTTTTGTTCACAACGAGTCCATTTTGAGGGTTGAATTTGTTTGGGTCTTGGTCTTCAAATGGTTCATATTTACGAAACTCGTGCCAATGGGTAAAGACGTGAATAAACTCAGAAGTAGAACCGTGTAAAAATCGAAAAGATGCTCGAAGTATACAGTTGTTTTCAAATTCCAATATTGTCTCTTGGTCAGCCCATCTCACCTGCTGATTTCCCCCAGAATCAATGGCAAACGTATGGCTCTTTGTTTGTTTGTGATATCCCTTGATAGTTGAAATCCAATAGTGGTATGTATGGCGCATATTAGAATCGCCAGCAAAAACTATCCATTCTGGAAAAGAACATTTTTGCCCTTTTTGATCAGAACTTTTGGCACTCGCCAAGTCTGACAATTTAATCTTTTTTAGCATTGGGCGGATAATTGAAGTGTTATGGGAATTTGTCACATCCTTAAGTTTTCCAATTGACACTGAGTCAATGCCCTCGCTTTTATTTTGAAGATATTTTAGATGATTCAATCGAAAAATTACAGACGATATCAATGTTTCAAAGTGTTTGTGCATGTCCATAGAACAATGAAACGTTTCCTTCATATTATTACGTAACGCATCGACATCAAAAGGTAGTGTCAAATAGGGTTTAATTTTTTGCAATATCTGTGCTTTATAATTTTCATCTTTTAAAGCCCTATGTAGAATGTTCCAATCTTGGAGTTTTGGAGTGATGGTGACCCCGTCGTTATCGATGGCATATACTTTGCCGGAAATAGTGTGACAGTTGGAAGGTCTGTCTGAATGTCCCACCAAATAATCTATAAAAAGCATTTTGAGTACCCTCTGTGATTGTAGGTTTTGACAATGTTTCGTTTGGCTCCAGCCTCTTTTCACAGATGGTTCATACTTGACTAAAATGCCATACAGTGGTAGTTTAAATTCCGGTGGAGTCTGTAACTGACTTGTTAGTACTGAAGCGTCGTCACATATGGACACTACTGACGGGACACCTATGAATAGTTCTGTGGCATTCAGAGCCATAGCCAGACTCCAATACAGCCATTCGTGCGCGACATTGTCCGTTCCAATTTTTAGGAATCCCTTGTCTGTTAAAAATTTATTGTACTTGCTCCATGTCTTGTCAAATTGTTTATGACTTCCTTCGTTTTGTAACAACGTAAACGCAGGGTTATCGGCGTTCGGTGGAGGGTGTTGAACTGTAAAATGTTCAATATTAGGCATATCAGAACTGTTGGCCCTATCGGCGTCGTCTATTATTGTATGGTGTGGTGTTTGAGGGTCGGCGTTCGGTGGAGGGTGTTGGACGGTGTTTTGTCGCAACGACTTGCCCTTTTTGTGTCGAACAATATATTGACGACTAACATAGGCCTTCTTTTGCACAACGGCCTGCTCCCATAAGAAATGGTCGACAGGTTTGGACATTGGTAAGTTTGATAATAATACTTTTGCAAAATCACCTGTCATTGCATAGGCTACTGCTCCGTACGGCATACACTTGCCCGGAATAACGGTTCGCACAATTCGGGCATATTCTTTGGTACGATTGCCCCACGCTTTCAAACACACCGCCTCCTTATAAAAGGAAACAAATCCCTCCAAAGGCAATGTAGGGGGGAGTCCTGACGGCCATATGGCATCATCCTCTGACACAAAGCACCAGTCGGAACACTCCGCCGCAATCCTCCTCCAAACAGTGACGTGGCCATCCACCACCCGTTTGGCGCCTTCGGGCCATTGTTGTGGACCGTATCCCTCGTCGAATGTGGGGCCGACAGTGGCCGTCTGTGTCCTCGAATGAACGGTCGTTGTCGTGAACGCAACCGGAGATTGAAAGTGTCGAACACCTGTAGTGAGCACATACAGATTTGGTTTCTCGAGTGACTTTTTCCTTATTTTTGATACATACAGATTTGGTTTCTCGAGTGACTTTTTCCTTATTTTTGATATATTTTTGTGATTAGTCAACTGTATATGCAAATATAAACTAACACAGCCTATCAGAAGAATGAAAGTAAAAAGAACGTATTCAATTTGTTTCATACGATATACACATACAGTACAAAGTTTATAGTCATTTAAGTTCGACATAATCCAAACAAACAATCCCTAAAAAGAGGAAACCAAAATGTCAGACATAGGTCGAAATGGAAAAGAGGCTGTTTACTGTCTGGAACATCTGTTGTACAGTATTCACGAAAGCAATTTACACAATACTGCTGCCATACTAGCACAAGAGACAGGACAATCTGTGTCTAATTTCGGCAAGAACACTGGCCATTGGACTTTCCCAGTAGTCAAGCGTTTCTTATTTGACCGAGGAATGAAATGTACTGTAGCCAGCAGTTACGGACATTGGACACTGGACTCACTACTGACCATACAATCACATCCTGGACTTGTTGGCATCATTGACATAGACACATTGGCTAGTTTTGTTTACAAAAAGGGAACATGGCACAGCTCCAACGGTCAGAGTTTTACTTTTGAAAATGCTGTCGTTGTGCATAAGATGTGGACACCACTGCTACCATTTTATACCGCTGGGACTGCTTTTCATGTGACAGATGACAATACAGAATGGACTCGCTCTGAATGTCAGCCGTCCTCATGCTGGCGCGTGGAATCAGTTTCTTACAAGGACCGAGGAAAGACAGTGAAGGCACAGATGCGTCTTCATAAAAAATCACCAATCATGATGTCCAACAGTCACGAAATTGTTATATGTAGTCCAGCCAAAAACGGATGGGAAACCGAGACACTGTTGAATTATGAATGTATGCCAGTGGAAGAAGCAGCTGAAACCGCAGCAGCTATATTGATTGACCGATTGGTAGAACATATAGAACATTCCAAGAAAGGTTGGCCAGTTATGGCACATGCACTCTTTAGCGCTCTTCAACATTTAAATGGTCATATCAGACCTTGTAACTTTACCACAATGACTACCACAGAATCCACAATATTAGAAGAATACACTAAAGGATTAGACAGAAAAAGACAGAAAAATTAGTATTTGTTGTACACTGGTAAAATATCTCGAGGACTATGTTCTAAAAATTTGAAAATGTCCATAAATTCAATGGCTTCTTGCGCTTCATAGTTGCGCCTCATAAATTGACGCCGTTTGACAAAATTATGAAAAGCTATCACAGAAGGGAGGATGTTGTCAGACCGTACAGTGCGCCAATAGTGTATGTGCTTCTCGTAGACAGGTGCACCATAGACTGACAACATCGATTCTAAATATCTTTTAACACGTTTTGTAACTTTGATGTGTTTGAGTCGTCGGTCATTGAGAGTTAAATACAACATGTGTGCGGTTTGGTGGTCGTCTTGTTGAAAGGCTGACCACATGACATCTGCAAAAAAATTAAAATCAGACTCTTGGCCTCGAATCAATTTGACAGTATTGTAAACACCAGCATCAAGGCGTTCGCTGAGTCCCTCAACACCAAACAAAGCACACAGCGCTTGGGTAGATTTTCTACTATTGATGAGAACATCTGCCAACCGGTCGTCATAGTCTGAGTGGAAAACACTGCATATTAAATATCGATACCATTTTTTAGGTCGTACGGGTTGTGCCGTTGCATCCAAATACAAGTGGACACCTTTGTCTGACAGTGTTCTCATAGAGACAAGGGTATTTGCTATTTATAGTCTCATTTTTCGGTGTAATACCAAGCATCTTCTTTTTTTTCTCTCGAATAATTGTTCAGAGATAAGTTACAAACATACATTTCGTCTACCAAATTGTTGTGGTGTTTAACTACCCACACATCGTCACCACGGCGTACAAGGGGACGCTCTGTAATGACACAACTCAGAAACAGTTGTTCATCGTCAAAATACACTTCTACTTTGTCACCTGCTTGGGGAAGCTTTGGTACCACATGTTGGATGTAATGTTGTTTTCGCATAGACAGTAAGATGCGTGCTGCTTTTTCTGGTGGGATAGACATATTTTCTGCTAACTGTCCTGCGTTAAATACTCTTGTTTTCCCGAACATCTGCCGTTTACAACACCAATTAAAATTCCAGTTTTCGGGATATAATTAAAAAAGGGTTTGGATGTGCAAAAAAGGTGTACAAAATAGCGAAGTGGAACTTAATATACAAAGAACTCCTTTTTTATAACCGTGAACGGTAGACAATATGATTTGCCCATTTTTGTATCTCTTCTTCTAAAAATGTTTGACATTGGCGGCTGGACCACTGGTAGACTATCTTGGTGGGTTTGTATAAACTAGTGCTCAGTGCTTTCATTGCACAGCGCACAATGTTCTTGTCACTATGTTTCAAATACGGTATTATTTTCTCTGTATCCATATCAGAGGTCAATAAAGCAAAACCTTCTTCTGATGGCAGCAGGTTGTAGGACAATGTTGTGGTCAGTACTGCAATTTTGCGAGTAGGTCCCATTTCCCCCCCATGCCATAGTGCTCTCATGTTCCCAATTGTATGCCAATACAACCGACGGTCACCTTGAACATTATTTATATCAATAACAATCGGGCCGGAGGCGTCTTTTGTAAAGACATGACACTCAACATTCATGTAGTGCATGTCATGACACCATTGTAATGTCCATTTCCAGTGTCCTGATTCTCTGATGTCAATGTGTAGTGTTGTGCACAAATCCACAAATCGTTTTTTTGTCAAACTTGCAGTCTCTGTTGCATTGAGTACCACTGATGACCAGTGCCAATACTCTGGCACCGGGGGTGGATTCTCAATAGCAGGTTGCCAATCAGGATAGCGTGCAGAGACCGACTGTTGGTCAAACGTTTTAGGAAACCCAAGTGTCTCTCGTTGTTCTGCTGACAGTGTTGAGACAAAGTGTTCCAAATGTCCATAGTACATTTTTTGTGTGAAACCACGGTTCCATTGTTGAATACCTTGGGCATCGGCTCGTCTCCAGGCCAAGTTATGAACATGACGCACCTGACCTTCATTGACAGGTCTTCCCCTGTGCCATGTGTCAAGTCGGTACAGGAGGACATCACCTGGTTTAAAGTGGGGGTATTCTTCGCGTTTATAGCAGAGTTGGCGAATATCGGCAGCAGTACCAGACATAACCTTTTCTGCATCAATTCGATTGTTGACAAACGGCCACTTACTTATTCCTGGCATATGTGTGAAAGGCCATTGGTACACAGGGTCATCGGGACCTTGACGTGCAACAACAGCTGTACCACCACCAGTTTCTCTAGTGTCTGAATAGTAGACAATGGCAGCAATGACTTCTGGTGCATACCAATTTTTGGGTGGATGTGCCCAATAATGATTTCCCCAATCCATGTGTATCCGTTGGTCATTATTTGACTGATTGTTGGTGGCAGTTTGACCGTATTTGGCCCAGGCTACCGACTGTGTCAAACGAATGTCTGTGGTTTGTAGATAATGTTTGACAATGGCAATGAGCTTTGGATGTACTGTGACCTGATTAAGTGCAGGGGTGCACGGAAATGTGCCACGACCATCCGAACCAAAATCTTGAACGGGATTTGTATCTGAGGGGTCGAACAAGGTCTGCATTTCCAACCGAGCATCGGAAACGTCAATGAAATCACGTAGAATGACATAGCCTTGTTCCCAAAGTGACATGGTTGACGGGACCGTGCTTGCTTTTGTAGTCAATATTTTAGATTTCTCTGCATCAGAGCAGAATAAAAAGCAGACACAGCACAAGAGACAGCATCTCTTGATGCAAAATACCGTTTACAAATACGAATAAATCCCGACCAAAAGTCATCATAAATACAAACACTACTTTTTAATAGTTGCTCTAACATGTTTAATTCTGAAACGGCTTGCCAATTATCAGTAAAACGTCTTACTATAGCTACTGCATCACTGTATTTGGTAGCTTGTTGTGCATACCATCGTCCAATGGAGGAGGGTCGTTCTGACCAAGATGATTTATAAGGAGAATTTCGTAAATAAAGTTGCAAGATGTCCGGTGACACAGTACGATTTCCGTTGTACAGAATGGCGACGTGTTGTGGACAAGGCAACGATGTACAGTCAGTGCATTGTCGAAGTTTGTGGATGTTCCACTGACATCTATTGCAAGTACCTTGGACTAAAGTGCCACCAACATGAGTGATGAGGCAGTTAATATTGTAGGTGCCAATGCCTGCATCGGGTTGGTGTGGACAGTGGTGCCAGCAGTGCGGACATGCCATAATAGTTTCTACTTTACATTCAATTAATAAAACAATATATTCGGAAATTACGTGTTAACTGCCATGCCGGTTAATGCATTTGCGAAAATAATCCATCCTAAAAATGTTTTCGAGGTCAGTGAATTCAGAGTGTAAGCCATTTCAATTTTGCGATTGAATGATGGCGAATTTTTAGCTGTAGCACAGTACAATTGAAAGAACTGAATGAGTCCAAAACTACAGTACAAAATTGCAATCACGATTACAATAATATACACAAATTCAGGTGGTTTGACAGCACCGTCTGAGACTTCCAGTGTGTACAGAAATTGACGACCAAGAATAATCCAGACACCAGACATGGACAACCACCCTGTGAAGTGTGCAGTCCAAGCCATATCTTTGCGGTCATATTTTAATTGTTCTGCTATCAATCCGAGCAACATTGTAACCACTGTCAAAAAAGCAATGCCGATGATAACCAGACGGTCCCAAATACCAAGAACCAGTGCAATGGCGATTTGCATCAAAGTAGCCGAGATGCTATACTCAATCATTCTCAATGTATTCGTGCCGTACTTGTCGACTTCTGTTACATAATTTTCACGGACACATTGAAACCCACAAATCGATAACTTCCATTCTGCCATTGATACTGCTTGGAAGATAAAAGACAACAAATGAAAGACAATGACTAACCACCACAGTGATAATGTACTTGTTGTATTGACAACACGATAAACACAAAATTCGTCAGAGACTTGAAATGTAGAAATAGCATTGGTAGGTACAGCACTGGTACAATTGGTGCCTGTCACATTCACCCATGGAGCAGCTGTTTCGGTCAGTGAAAAGAGATTGTCTTTGTTGTCATCGACTGCCCACAATATGAAAGTCAATACTGTATTGAGCAAATGAAACAAAGCCGCTGACCAATTCACAGACCAAAAAGCCGGGGCAGAAACACACGGACAGATTTTTTCTTGACATGATGTTTTTTTTCTGTAGTTACCCCAAGAACATGTCATTTATTTTAGGAATATAATGTTTTATACTGACATTTTGTTATCTTCTGTACAATGAATCGTGACCGCAATTTTACATCATTGCATGAATGTGTCAACCCTATTTATCACAAGGCTTGGGGTCATTGTGTTACTGTCAAACATGCCATTGATGTGTCATTTTACCAAATCGAACAAAGAGCATACAGGATACATTCCAAATTTGGATATCTGAACATAGTCGTACCGAATCTGCGTGCTCACAACGAGATACTACAGTACTTGTATACATTTTTCCTACGTTTTACTGGTACTACTATTTCAGTTGTTGTTGGGTCTGCAAAAAGAAATCGCCATGACATTGTGGTCAAATTTGTACCACTGACTAGACACAAACCGAAATATGCAATTCCGGTGGGTTGGTGTGATAACATCAAAGACTATACTTGGCAACAGGTCCTGGACAATGGACAGCACTATTCGAGTTCGTCGACAGATGTGTGGCCACCACATGAATACAAAATACGAGCACAAATTGAAAAAGTAGAGATACTTAAGAAACAGGTAGAATTACAGAATGGTCTATTGAATTAATCTAGATTTGGTTGCTCTGGGTCGGCGCGTCTTCTTTTCCTACTTGTCCTTTTTGTCGAAGCTCTTTCCAGTTCACGTTTGCTGCGAATGATGATACTTGCCATTGACCTCATATCTGTGGAGGTTGCACTAGCTTGCATGTTTAAACTTCGATGAGTATTTTGATGCATTCGCATACAAAAGTTGCTGGTCTCGTCAGTCAATTTCAAAAACCGGAGAATAACTTTTGTGTCAATGATATATATTTCTCGGACATATTCTTGCTTTTTATCGTAGCGAATAAAAACAGTCACTGTGTTTTGACGACCTAAACCATGGAATATCTCTGCATAGCGTACCATATCAAACCACATACTGTCTTGACCCTTTTTAATTTCTATATGAGTGTTTGCATTGTGGGCATCTGACCAGCGTTCGCTTACACAATCCCATCCAAGCAAATTGCAAAATGATTTTTCGTAGCCATTTTTGGGAATCACCCAGGAGCCCGTCATTTCATCTATCTTGTTCTTACATTCTTCGGTAATAGAGTGAATTTGAGAGTTCATCAATTCCTCTTCTGTTACTGACATGTATTCAACTACATTATTGTCTAATGTGGATCGCTGCAAATCCAGCTGCTCGTCGAATTGAGTTTTGACACAAATGTCCCTATAAATACAGACGTATGTCCTACAACATGTCTTTGATTTCAGAGAATCCAATACGTCACAACTGTCCTGAGAGCAGGGATGGTTCACGATACTGGACAGCAGAATCCAACTGTCATCTCAAGTTAAATGAATGGGAAGTCTCGTTTGTTGATACCAACAATGGTTTCGACAAGTGGATGAACAAATATGGTTCGTCAGTATTGATGTTTGATTGCGAATGGTCACAATGGGACAAAGGCATTGGTCTTATTCAATTTGCAACGCTTCCATCTACGCACCAAGTCTTGGTGGTAGATTGTACAGGACAAGTAGACCTGGCAAAGATAAAGAATGTCTTTGTCAATAACAGAATGGTCGGTTGGGCAATTGTAAACGACATCAAGCATCTGGGCCTCACAGAAACCAACCATCTTATTGACTTACAAGCTGTCCCCAGTCATAAGAACCGAGAAGAGTCACCGTTTACACTCCTGAACAATGCAGACAAAAGTCGTATTGAAGCATACCAACCGATGGATCGACATGGGAATCCGCATCATAATCAGTGGAATCTCGATGATATGGCACAGTGTCTTCTGGGTCACGATGTCAAAGTTCCAATTGGAAAGCACCCTAATTGGAGTTCGAAGAACTGGAAATTAAAAGATAATGATATTCACTATGCAGCCAATGATGTCATTGGTGTTGCCTACCTTTACAAACACTTGGAATATATCTACGAGGCAACAATCCCACTTACCTTTTGACCGCAACTATATAGGTGGCCTGTACAAAAACAAATGTTACCATGTGATGACATATTATACACTATATGTGATTATTTGTCCTATACTGACTACTTGTCCTATTCAATGACTCTGTTCCAGCCTGTCTTGAAAATATCTCGGTCAAAAAGATTTGAGTGGTGTCGGTCTCGTGTGAGTATACCACTGGAATTGAAATGTGGATGGTGTTCCGATGTCACGTGTGAACGTCAGAGAATGTCCTGCATTGAATTGGAACCTATTTTGAAAAGTCGAATATTGTCCAACTACTGTGCGATTCATACTCGACAATACTTTACAGTCGATTCACTACTGGAGTTGCTGCAGCCGTGACCTGTCCAACCCGGTCAAAAAAGGTCAACTTATATTTTGATATTTATAAATTGAATTATTTAGAATATTTTTTGAGTTTGAGGTGGAAATACTTAACGGTTGTGGTGAAGGTGGTTTTCAACAACCCCCCAGAGCGCGATATTGATCCGATAGACACTTCCTTTGTTCGTTTGGACTGGATGCAAATCCAGTTAATATAGTCTTTAACACAAGAAGACCTGATTCAAGAAAAAAAGTATCGCCTATTTTCACAGCATGTTCGCACACATCCCCAACTAACCTGAAACCTTGAGCACAACCACCAGCCAATTGGGAGTTGTCTGCGCTGGTACAGATGACACCGCTTGCGTCAGCGCCGATAACAGTAGTACATTCAGTGCATACATCGGCGGTACCAGAAGTACCAAACCAAAAACCATCCTTGCAAGTAGCAGCAACACTGTTCAAAGCAGATGTACAAGTGACGGTGTCAGCGCCGATAACAGTATTACATTTAGTGCATTCATCGGCGTCATCGGCGGTACCAGCATTTTTCCAAAACCCACTTTTACATCCGCCATCCAATTTGGACGTAGTTGCGCTGGTACAGGTGAGAACAGTAGGCTCAAGACCGTTTTTGACTGCAGTACAGGCAGTGCATACTCCAGAGTCGAGGTCGAGCCAACTTCCAGGATTGCAAGTAGTAGCAACACTGTTCGAATCAGATGTACAAGTGACGGTGGCAGCGTCTTGAACAGTAGTACAGGTTTTAAACTCTTGATAGGTAAGCTCCTCGGTGGAGCAGGCGCATGGTTGACCTGGACTGCATTGACCAGGTGCTGACTCGTTGATATTGTAGTACCAATGGATATAACCATCACCCTTAATGCAACCAGGCGCGAATCTTGTAGTATCCTCGCTCCAATAACTATTCACATTTCCACGTAACCCCCAGTCCAACCAGGCAGCTGCATCATCACACCGATTTTCTGGAACATCGGTCAGGAGCTCCTCGTCTTCGCACGTTCCAGATTCGATTTGCGTATATTGGTACCCAACCACTGTGGCGATGTACGAACCTGTCGGACAGTGTTCGCACGCACGTCCAACTAACCCTAACCCTAACCCTAACCCTAACCCTCTCCCATCGACTAACCTGAAACCTTGAGCACAACCATAAGCCAATTGGGAGTCGGTTGCGCTGGTACAGGTGACACCTCCTTCGTCAGCACCATCAATGGGTGTACAGTCAGTACACACTCCAGAGTCGAGCCATGTTCCATCATCGCAGGTACCACAAGACGTATCACTACCAGAAGCATCGTCACGGGCGTCTCTCAATTTGCCTGCAGCACAATTGGTACAGACATGAGAAGAAACGTACTGATTGACTTCGCAGATAGTGGAGGCACAAGTCGAATCACCTTGAGTTGGAACATCACCTGCTTCGTTTGTCGTACCTGGAGCACATGTGGTGCATTTACCGTCAATTACGCCCTCATTGACGTCGCAAGTAGCAATGCAGATACAATCGTATTTTCCACCACACGCCTTCTGAGTATTCTGGGGGTTGAAATAATATCCTTCCCACTGCGACTCCTCTGTGTAATAATAGCATCCGGGCACGTCGAATGCGCTACTATAAAAGTTCACCTGCGATCCAAGTGATGTAGGGGTAGCGGCAGGGTTAGGGTTATCGTAGGACCCTCCCTCGACAGCAGCTTCGCAACTGTGTATTCCACCCAACTCAAACGTCGCAACTGTAATTGGGTTTAGGCAAGTTCCAGAGATAATGCCATACTCAAAAACATATGGGTCAACCGCCATTGTTAGTGTCAAGTATGATAGACTGATAAATATTTTGAAAATATTCATATAATGAAATATGGAAGTCTAGTTATACTGCATTTTAGTTGATTCTAACTTACATGAACAAATATACAAAAATTGCAAAATTTCAGTATAAAGATGGGCTTATTTTTCTCTATTATGTTTCGTTCTATTCTTACTACTTTATTAGGTACCGCTGCCTTATTTGGAAATGTGTCAGCCTTTGGAGATGGACCAGTGTGTGAAAGTAGGGATAACTTAGGAAATTGCATCAAAAAAAGTGCCTGTACCACTAATGAATGGTCATATGGTACTACAGCTGACCCAGTGTGTGATGTTGCAGGGTCTGATTGGAAAAACGCAGACACTTTAGTGTGTTGCTTTGAAGCACCACCTTCAGAACCATAGTTAAACTTAAAAAATATCAAAATATGTTTATAATAATAATGTTACATTACGTACTAATACAACCCCCCAGAGCGCGATATTGAATCGATAGACACTTCTTTTGATCGTCCTCACTGGATGCAAAAGAAGTTAATATAGTGTTTAACACACGAAGTTCTGATTCAAGAAAAGAAGTATCGCCTATGTACAAACCAGGTTCGCAAACATCATTGTTATGCTCACCTTCAACTTTGACGAAATCAATGTCACATCCTCCCGTAGCGAAACGAGTGTCAGAGTTAGACGTGCAGTTGTACGTGACACCGCTTGCTGCAGCATCGTCAATGACAGTACATTCTGTGCATACATCGGCGGTACCAGAATTATCTTTCCAAAAAGCACTACTTTCACATTCGCCAGTCAAACGTGACGTAGCTGCGCTGTTACAGGTGACAACATTAGGCGCAAGGCCGTTTGCGACTGGCGAACAGGCAGTACATAATTTTGTGTTTGTGTCGGCGTACGTGCCTGTTGGACAGTGTTCCACACAATTGGTACCATCAGCTAGACTGTACAAACCATCACCACACTCAGTACACATATTGGTGATGCGCACGGTGCCGTCGTTTTTGGGAGCACCAATGGCCACAGTGTTGCCGTCCGACGACAGCGAGACCGAAGACCCATACTCGTCACCCGCCTCCCCGTCAATGTTGCCAATTTGTGTCCATTTTGACGGGGAGGCGTCGGCGAATGCGTAAATGCGCACGTGTCCAGCATTGGCGCCGGTGGCGTCGTTTTGGGGAGCACCAATAGCCACAGTGTTGCCGTCCTCACTCAGCGAGACCGAAGACCCAAAAAGATCATTCG
>Ga0206129_10002816_pt1 | contig 20927 bp, 22 predicted proteins | sample Helgoland_Spring_8_FD_148616 | JGI IMG/M metagenome (GOLD analysis project Ga0206129, IMG submission 148616) | Pelagic subsurface seawater microbial communities from Kabeltonne, Helgoland, North Sea - Helgoland_Spring_Bloom_20160502_2 | ecosystem: Environmental > Aquatic > Marine > Epipelagic ...
GATTTCTTTGAGCAGTCTTCAAAAGAAACTAAAAATTATGGTTTATTAGCCAATTGGTTGATTGGTGAGATTGGAGCATTTCTTAACAAAGATGCCATTGAGATTAATCAGTCTAAATTAACACCAACTAATCTTGCAATGCTGATTAATAGGATTGATGATCAAACAATATCTGGAAAAATTGGAAAATCTATTTTTGAGGAAATGTATGCAAGCGGGGCCTCGCCAGACGAAATCATTGAATCTCAAGGATTGAAGCAAATTTCTGACGATGGAGCAATTGAAGAAATTATCAGCACAGTAATAAAAGAGAATCCATCTCAGGTAGAAGATTATCTTGGGGGCAAAGAAAAACTTTTTGGTTTTTTTGTAGGCCAAGTAATGAAGTTAACAGAGGGCAAGGCTAACCCAAAGTCTGTTAACGACATCCTTAAAGAGAAACTTAAGTAATAAATAAGCTGAGAGTTTCTGCAATGTATGCAGGTTTATCAACACCCTTTATTTCCATTTTTACTTCATTTTTAACTAGAAACTGTCCAGGATTTTTCTCAGAAACACCAACACATTTAGTTAATATGCGGACTTCTGAATTTACTGGAACGGGACTTAAGAATCTCACTTTGTCCAAACCATAATTTAGCCCCATCTTTGTGCCCTCAATCACCATACCGATCTCTTGCTCGAAAGATATGCCGGCAACAAGAGACAAAGAAAGAAAACCATGGGCAATTGTTGAGCCAAAAATTGGCTCAGCCTGCTTTGGATCCACGTGAATAAATTGGTGATCCATCGTTGCATCTGCGAATTTATCGATTCTATCCTGATCAATGATCATCCAATCGGATGCCCCTAAATCCTTTCCTATTACTGACTCAATTTCATCTGGTTTTACAATGTGTAACATATTATTTCTCCATTAAATGTTCTTTATATTCTTCCCTTAAATCTACTTTTAATAATTTGCCTGTTGCGCCATGTGGAAGTTCTTTAACAAAAATAATATCATCGGGAAGCCACCACTTTACAACCTTTTCTAAAAGAAAATCGTTAATTTCTTGTTTGCCTATTTCATTGCCATCTTTTGTAATTAAAAACAGTAAGGGTCTTTCATCCCATTTTGGATGAGGGACTCCCACAACACATGCTTCTAATATATTTTCATGAGTAAGGGCAGCATTCTCTAAATCTATAGAGCTAATCCACTCCCCTCCGGTTTTAATTACATCTTTGGCCCTATCAACAATTTGCATGCATCCATCTGGATGGATTGTTGCAACATCACCAGTATCAAACCAGCCCTCGTCGTCTACAGCCGGTCCGTCTGCTTTATAATATGTGTGCATAATCCATGGGCCTTTAACTTTTAGTGCCCCACTAGCCTCACCATCTCTAGGCAATTCTTTATCATCATCATCAACAGTCTTGATCTCCACCCCAAACATTGGATAGCCTTGCTTCGTTTGAAGTTGATATCTCTCTTCTGTTGGCAGGCTCATTGCTTTTTTAGTTTGAGTATTAATAGTTCCCAAGGGGCTCATCTCTGTCATCCCCCATCCGTGTGTAAGAAATGCATCATGTTGCTCATCAAAAGCTTTAATCATTGCGTAAGGAGCAGCAGAGCCTCCTACAAGAACTTGATCAACAGATTCCATTTTTAATCCCTTGCCCTCAAGGTATTGAAGTAATCCCAACCAAACAGTTGGTACTCCCAGAAGGCAATCTACAGACTCTTGTTGCACCAGCTCATATAAAGACTCCCCGTCGAGCGCATGCCCTGGCAGTACCAATGTAAAACCATTGATTAGAGCAGAATATGGAACACCCCAAGCATTTACATGAAACATGGGAACAACTGGCAACACCGCACTTGAAGAATGAAACCCCATAGTTCCAGCAATGGAAATTGCATGCAGGATAGTTGATCGATGTGAATAAAGAACACCCTTAGGATTGCCAGTAGTCCCAGAGGTATAACATAAAGCAGATGAAGTATCTTCGCTTAACTCCGGCCATTGGTATTCACTTGATTCTTGTTCAAGCAAATCATCATAGCTACAAGCATTATTTAAATTATTTTCAGGAATAGCAGATTTCTCTGCAGCAATAATAATTGTTTCTAAAAAGTTTAGCTGGTCTTGGACTCCCTCTACAAGAGGAATAAACGTTGGATCAATTATTAGAACTTTATCTTCTGCGTGATTAAGGATATAAACCAATTGGGCTGGTGAATACCTTGGATTTAAAGTGTGCAAAATAGCACCCATCCCTGAAACACCAAAATATGTTTCAAAATGACGGCTGTTATTCCATGCAATAGTTGCTACAGTGTCATGAAGGGTGATGCCTAATTTATTAAGAGCATTTGCAAGTTTTTTAGACCGCTGTATTGACTCGCCATATGTTGTTTTTTTAATAGAGCCATCAAGCTCTCTTGAGATTAATTGACCATCAAAATTATATTTCTCAGCATGAGAAATTGCTTGTGGGATTGTGAGATCCCATTCCATCATATTACCTTTCATTGCGTTCTCCTCTTTTGCACATCTTAATTATAAGTAATTATGATTATCGCTTTAATTACTTTAATAAATACTTTTTAAAAATAAACCTTATCATACGAATCCTTTAAAAAAATTATCTTTCCAGCGCAATAATAAAAAAATTTTATAATTTCTGAGCATAAATAAACCTTTCTAAACCCTGCAAGTCTGGCTCTGAAATAATATTTTTAAATCCGCAATCCTCTAAGATTTCAGTTACTTCTTGTCTCTGAGAATAGCCATGTTCAAAGATAATACGCCCGCCGTGTTTCAGTGCAACAAAAGCTTGATGAGAGATTTCAAGAAAACTTTTTGTTCCATTTGAAGAAACTAAGGCAGATTGTGGCTCATGAGTTAAATTTTCTAAGTGAATATCGTCTGGTTTTAAATAAGGTGGATTGGAAATCACTAAATCCACTGATTCAGTTTTTGCATAGGATAGCCAGTTAGATTGAATCAAAAGCACATTTTTTACCTGACAGTTTTGCAGGTTAATTTTTGCTACATCAAGAGCATCTAAAGAAATATCTGATGCGAGTATTTTTAAATCAGGCCGAAGCATTGCTAGGGAAATAGATATACATCCAGAGCCAGTGCCTACGTCTAAAACATTAGCATTTTTATTTAAGGCGAAATCTATAGCTTTTTTAACGATTAACTCTGTTTCAGGCCTGGGAATGAGCACTCTAGAATCAACATAAAATGTAAAATCTAAAAATGATGATTCATTTAAAATATAATCAAGTGGAATGCCCTTTACATAACTAGTAAAAAAACTATCTACCGATGCAAGCTGCTCCTCAGAAACCTCCAGATCATCTTTTAAGACAACTGCAGTGCTGGCAATACCAATTGCGTTCAAAAAATAACCAAAGTCTCTGACTATCTCTTTATGCTCAAAACTGAGCTTTTGGGCATGGTCAAAGTAAAATTTAAGACTTAAATTCAATTAGGTGCTATCTTCAAGGTTTGAGAGCTGAGCCAGCTGATTCTCGGTGAGAAGGGCCTGACAAATAGAGATCATGTCTCCATCCATGACTTGATCTAGATTGTGTTGAGTAAGCTTTATGCGATGATCGGTAATACGTCCTTGAGGGAAGTTGTAAGTCCTAATTTTTTCACTTCTATCGCCTGTCCCAACTAATATTTTTCTTTCGCTTGCAATTGAACTTTGCTGTTCATCAATTTCAGTTTGTTTTAACTTTGCAAGCAATAAAGCCATAGCCTTGGCTTTATTTTTATGTTGAGACGGCAAGTCTTGACACTCCACAACAACACCCGTTGGAATATGCGTTAAACGGACAGCAGAGTCTGTTTTATTAACATGCTGTCCACCAGCTCCAGATGCACGATACGTATCTACTCTTAAGTCACTTTTATCTATTTCAATATCCTGAACCTCATCTACCTCAGGAAGAATTGCTACGGTTACCGTTGAGGTATGAATTCTCCCTTGGGATTCAGTCTCGGGGACTCGTTGAACTCTATGCACTCCAGATTCAAATTTTAAAAATTTAAAAACGCCTTGGCCGTTAATTTTTACAACAACTTCTTTTAATCCACTTGGTTCGGAAGTCTTAGTATTGACCATTTCTATCTTCCAGCCTTGACGCTCAGAAAGTCTGCTGTACATTCTAAATAAATCTGCAGCAAAAATTGCAGCTTCATCTCCACCAGCGCCAGCCCTAATTTCTAGATATGCTGAGCCATCATCAGCATCGTCTTTCGGAAGCAACATAAACTTTAAATCTTTTTCAAGTTGAGCTATCTTGTCTTCGCTAATCGATATGTCACTTTTTGCAAGCTCAATCAGCTCAGCATCACCAGAATCTAATAACTCTTTTGCTCCTGATAATTCTTCCTCAAAATCTTGGAGCGATTTAAATAAATTGACTACAGGGGTAATCTCAGAAAATTCTTTATTCAGTTGAGTGAATTTAGCCATGTTGTCAGTCGCCCCTTCTGCTGAGAGGTCAGCCTTAATCTCTTCTGATCTAGCGCAAAGACTTTCTAATTTTAAAATAATAGAATTATCGAGCACTGTTAATCTCCTTTAGCATAGACAGAATTTCGTGAGAATTTAATTTGGATAGATATTGTAGCTGATCATCTGTTTGATCAAGCATATGTTGAATTTTTCTTAACGGGTCATCTGCTGTCAAAATGGTCTGAATCTCATTTTGATCAAGATTGCTGCACATCTGTTGCAAATCTAAATACACATTATTCTTTTTCTTTTTAAACTCTAAACGACTATCCGCCTGAGCAACCTTATTTTTAATTAAATCAATAGCTTTTTGAGCTTCTTCAGTCCTTTCTGCTAGGTTTTCTTGGGTGACCTGCTCCATATCTTCAATGCTAAAAAGATAGGCATTTTCCAGATCTCTTACTTGATCTTCTATATTTCTGGGCACACCCAAATCAATTAATAGCATTGGTTTATTTTGTCTATTGCGAAAAGCATCTTCAATGAGGCCCTTCCCGATTATTGGCAATGGGGTACTAATAGATGCAATCAGTATGTCTGTTGATTGAATGATAGAGGCTAAGTGACTTAAGTTAGAAGTCTCAAAGCTTATAGAATCAGAAATATCTAGGGTCTTTTTGGTTCTATTAACAGCATGAATATTTCTAATACCATTGTCATAAAAATGTTCTATAACACCCAAAGCCATTTGCCCTGCCCCTACAACAGTTACTTGTTGCTGCTCAGGATCCTCAAATATCTCTTTTACAATCTTTAATGATAAGCCAGAAATTGATAGCGGGTTCACTCCAATATTTGTGTCAGTTCTTGCTGCTTTTGCGATGGAAATTACTTCATCTGTGATTTGTTGCAATCTGCCATGAAGAGTTTTAATGTTTGCAAATGATTGAATGGCTTTTTTAAACTGCCCAAAGATCTCTTGCTCTCCTAAAACCTGAGAATCTAGGCCGCTTGCAACACAACACATATGCTCTAAGGCCTTATTATTATCCAAAATATATGAATCCTGTTCTATGAAATCACTACAGCCAAGAAATTTTACTGTTTTATGCATGACTGACGAAGCAATAGATTCATTAGCAAAAAGATACACTTCTGTTCTGTTACAAGTAGAGAGAGCTACAAAGGACTCTACCTGATCTCCAAAGCTCAATTCCATAAAGTTTTTGAACTCTTCTTGATTGGACTCATTTATAATAAAAAGCTCTCTTTCTGAAAGCTTTGTAGTTTTATGATTTATGCCAAACAGTTGTAATTCCATAACAAAAAATCTTTGTATCGCCCTATTAGTTAGCTCTTGTGCATCAACTCAAAACTTTCAAGCTGGCATAAGTTTAAATGGTAAATTCTTAGCCAATAACGGAAGTAATACTTTTCCCTTTAATGTTTCACTTCAAAGCAACACAGATGTAGATATTATACAGATTAAAAAACCCTTTTATGGCAATGTATTAAGAGCTGAAGTAGACAAAAATACAGCTGAAATTTTAATATTAGAAACAATTGATGGTTTGCAAAAATTTGAGATGGGTGATGTGAAAATACTTTCTTCTCAAATAATTAAAATATTCTATAAATGCCTTACTGCAATAAGTAAAACTCAAAATTGGAGCGATGGATCTTTCAAAGTGCAGTGCAACAATTCTGAAGAAAAGCTTTTATTAAAAATAGAAACAGATATATGGACCATATCAGGATTTTTTAAGCTATGAGTGAAAGCTTGATTCTTCATTGCCCCTCTAAGCTCAACCTTACTCTCAAGGTTCTTGAGAAGAAAAAGAATGGTATGCATGAAATTAAAAGCCATTTTCAGCTGATAGACCTTTGTGATGTGATGCATATCGAGAAGAGTAATACCCAACAAAGTTCAATTCGCACAAATGCAAGCATCGATATAGATAGCAAAAAAAACCTTGTATATCAAGCAATAGAAGCTCTTAGCGAGCATGTTGCACGAGAACTTCATTGCAACATCATTATTGAAAAGAATATTCCTATTGGGGGAGGTTTAGGCGGGGGAAGCTCTAATGCTGCTGCAGCACTGATTGGAATTAATAAACTTTTTTCTCTTCAGCTTGATATTTCTGAGCTCATGAAAATAGGATTAAAACTTGGCGCAGATGTTCCTTTCTTTGTTTTAGGCAAAAATGCAATTGCATCAGGTATTGGAGAGCAGCTCTCTGAAATAAACAGTGAAACTAACAAATTTTTAGTTATTTCCCCCCAAATACATAGCTCTACCCAAGAGATGTTCCAAATATGGGATGAATTGCATGAGCAAAATATGCTTCAATTATCCGCAGAAGAAGAAAATCCTTTTCTACAAATTTTTCTTCAAAAGCATCCAGAGGTAAGAGCAATTTTTAAAGAATTAGCGGTTGATGCAACCTTTAAGTTATCAGGAACTGGTTCAACAATATTTTGTACTATTGGAAATGATGAAAATATAAAAAAAACTTTAAAAAAAATTCCAACTAAATGGAGACACTTTTTTTGCGAACCATTACAATGTTCTCCATTATTGAAATACTTAACATAATGGGGTGTAGCCAAGCGGTAAGGCAACGGGTTTTGATCCCGTCATGCGCTGGTTCGAATCCAGCCACCCCAGCCATTTTGAACAACTATGATAAATAAGCCAACAGTTGGAATATTTGCGGGCTCAGCTTCTCAGCAACTAACAGCAGAGATAGTCGAAATTCTTGGAGCTAAGCTTGGCAAAATTGAATTGGGTAAATTTTCCGATGGTGAGATTAAGGTTGAAATTCTAGAGAATGTTCGCGGACATGAAACCTATGTTGTGCAATCTACCTGCTCACCTTCAAATGCTAATTTAATGGAGTTGATGTTGATTACAGACGCTCTCAAGCGATCATCAGCCTCCAAGATTACTGCAATCATCCCTTATTATGGTTATGCACGACAAGATCGAAGAGTTAGGTCTGCCCGAGTCCCTATCAGCGCAAAAGTAATTGCAGATATGATGAATACAGTTGGTGTAGATAGAGTTCTGACTGTAGATCTTCATTCTGAATCAATTCAAGGTTTTTTTGATATGCCAGCTGATAATGTTTATGCAACTAAAATAATGCACGATGACATCAAATCAAGGTCATCAAATGATGAACCAATTTTAGTTGTGTCTCCAGATGCCGGTGGCGTAGTAAGAGCAAGAGCATTGGCAAAATTCTTAGGCCAGTCTGATCTAGCAATTATCGACAAAAGAAGAGCAACAGCAAACGAATCGGAAGTGATGAATATAATTGGTGATGTTGCAGGAAAATGCTGCATTGTTCCTGATGATATGATTGATACAGCTGGGACACTTTGCAATGCAGCACAAGCGCTAAAAGATGCTGGAGCTGCTAAAGTGAAAGCATACATTACTCATCCAGTCTTATCAGGACCAGCAATTGAAAGAATTTCAAATTCTTCCATTGATGAGTTAGTTGTAACGAATTCGATTCCATTGTCCCCAGAAGCAGAAAAATGCAGTAAAATACGCGTCATTTCTCTGGCACCTACAATTGCTGAATGTGTCAGAAGATTAAACAATGAAGAGTCGCTTAGTGCACTTTTCTTGTAACAATTTAATAAGGTAAGAACTATGTCAAATGAAATTATATTAAATGCTGATCTAAGGATTAGAACTGGAACAAACAAGACTCGTGAAATTAGACGAGAAGATTCAATGGTCCCTGCAATAATCTATGGCAATGAACAAGAGTCTAAAAATATTAAAGTTAGACTTAATGAGCTGACCAAGGCTTCTGAAAGTGAGTTATTTTATACGCAGGTGTTAAAAATTCTTCTTGAAGGACAAGAGGAGAAAGTTGTATTGAAGGAACTCCAAAGAGAACCTGTTAAAGGAAAATTTTTACATGCAGATTTTCAAAGAGTTTCTAGTAAAACAAAACTAAAAGTTATTGTGCCGTTTAGATTTATTGGCGAAGAGGATTGCGAGGGAGTTAAGACAGACGGTGGGGTTATTGCAAAAGCAATATCTGAGATTGAAATCGCCTGTTTAGCTGGAAATATTCCAGAAGCAATTGAGATTGATATTACTAATTTAATGCTTAATGAAGCAATACGTCTCTCTGAGCTTGCGCTACCCGAGGGAGCTGAGATACCTGGATTTGATGCAGAAAACGATCAGATGGTTGTTTCAGTGAACGCGCCAAGAGCTGAGGAAGCAGAAGTTGAAATTGAAGCAGATGTAGCTGATGGCGAAACATCTAGTGAAGACGATGCTGGTGCGTCTGGTGATTCTGAAGGCTCAGATGAGTCTGATAAAAATAGCTAAAGTGCTCAGATCCTGTGCCTAAAATATGTATTCTTGGCTTAGGTAATCCTGGTCAAAAATATAATGGAACTAGGCACAATATTGGTAAAGATTGGGTCATTCAGTATTGTCTAGAGAATCAAATAGACCTCACAATCAAAAACAAATTAGATGCATCAATCGCAATGTCTGTTGATGAAAACATATTGTGGGGATTCCCAAATTTATATGTCAATGAATCTGGTCAGTCTGTAAAAAAAATTATTAGAAATAATTCTCTAGAGCTCCCTGACACAATAGTCATTCATGATGACTTAGATCTTCCTGCTGGAACACTCAGGCTAAAGGTTGAGGGTGGTCACGGAGGCCACAATGGGCTGAGAAGCATTATTAGCTTAGTTGGTAACAACTTTATTAGATTAAGAGTTGGTATAGGTCATCCAGGTGATAAAGCAGATGTAACAAATTGGGTTCTAGGGAAATTTAAGCCTAATGAAAAAGTATTGTTAGATGATAGTTATATAGAATTTCTGAATATTATAAATTTTTTAGCAGATCTTCAGATTGAAAAAGCGCAACTGAGACTGCATACGGAGTAAATATGGGTTTTAAATGTGGAATTCTTGGCTTACCTAATGTTGGCAAATCTACGCTGTTTAATGCAATTACCAAATCTGCCATACCTGCTGAAAATTTTCCATTTTGTACTATTGAACCTAATCTTGGAATTGTGAATGTTCCAGATAATAGACTTCAAATGATCGATAAAATTGCTCAGTCCAAAAAAGTTATACCAACAACAATGAGTTTTGTTGATATTGCTGGATTAGTTAAGGGAGCATCTCAGGGAGAGGGTCTTGGAAATGCATTCTTGTCTAATATCAGGGAGATGAATGCCCTGCTCCATGTAGTTAGATGTTTCGATGATGAGAATGTAATTCATGTAGATGGGAAAGTAGAGCCACTCAGTGATCTGGAAACAATAAATTTAGAATTAATCTTTGCTGATATTGAAGTGCTAGATAAACGATTGCTTAAATTAGACAAATTAATTAGATCAGGTGATGCTCAAGCACAAAAAGATCAGAGCATTATCCATTCTTTAAAAAAAATGATGGAGAGCGGCGCTCTTCCAAATTTAGCTAGCTTTGACAATGAGGAAAAAGGATTTATTCAGAGCTTAAATTTACTCTCTACAAAACCAATGCTGCTAATTGCAAACTTATCGGATGATCAATCAAAAAATAAATTAGAGGATCTACAAAATTATGCAGAAGCTAACTCTGTAAGCATTATTCCTGCTGTAGTTAAGATAGAGCATGAATTAGCTAACTTAGATGAAGGGGAGCAACGTGAGTACTTAGAATTACTTGGAATGGACGAGCCAGTTTTAAATAAAATTATTTTAGCTGGATATAAACTTTTAAACCTTGAAACATATTTCACCTCAGGACCAGAAGAGTCCAGGGCCTGGACTATTCATAAAAATTCTTTAGCTCCTCAAGCAGCTGGAGTTATTCACACGGATTTTGAGAGAGGATTTATTAAAGCTGAAATAATATCATTCAATGATTTTATTACTTGTAACGGAGAGGCTGGAGCCAAAAGAGAGGGCAAGCTCAGATTGGAAGGAAAAGAATATACTGTTCAAGATGGTGATGTAATCCACTTTAAATTTAACGTTTGACATATAATTTGAGTTCTTTATCATTCTCAAACTTGGCTATGTAGCTCAGACGGTTAGAGCACAGCACTCATAACGCTGGGGTCGGTGGTTCAATTCCACCCATAGCCACCATCTTATAATTAACTAAAAAATATCTTTGATTGAGATCAATCAGGGAGCCTGAAAAAGTGTTTTTACTTTCTTAGGTAAGCTAGAATAATAATCACGGAAATAAGTGCTAGTAAGCCGTCTTCGCCCAGCATCTTGATTATCGCAGCGACATTTGAATATACATCACCAATAAATGGCGTGTCTGATCCAAAAATTATTCCAAGTAAAAGAGATACGGTTACCAGAGGAACTAGTACATCTATAAGTTTTGTTAAAAACTTGCTTATTCCCTTTAATGTTAAGTCAAAGTCCATATTAAATTTAAATAATAGTAGTTAAGAAGGACATTTGCCCTTCTTAACTAAATGCTTAAGTGTTACTTAAGAAGACTCATTAAGATTGCCAAAACAAGCAGCCCAACAACTCCACCGTTAGCCAAAGAATCAACTAAAGCAGTGATGTTATCAACTACATTGAGGCCTAAGAAATCGCCGAAAAGCAAAGCTCCGACAACGCCTAATCCTAACAACCCAGTAACAACACTAGTTAGATTTCCAACTAGTTCGTTTATCATTTTCCATGCATTATCCATAATTTCCCCCTATGGTTTATATGGTGTTTACTTATCTATAAGACCATAAATAACAACAAGGGTACAAATGTAAAGCAACAAAGAATGTTACTTTACTTGACTATTATAAATAATAGTGATACTTAAAATTTTTTGTATCATTTTAGATGATTATTCTTCTATAGCCTTTTTGGATAGTTTCATCTTTCCACGATCGAAACCTATCAGCTTAACTTTAATGATATCTCCCTCAGTAAGAACATCTGAGACGTTCTCTACTCTTTCAGAGGAAATTTCAGAAACATGCAATAACCCATCTTTTCCAGGAAGAATATTAACAAAGGCTCCGAAGTCAACAATCTTGACAACCTTACCTTCATAGATTTTATCAAGCTCAGGGTCTTCAATAATTCCTTCAATGATTTCTAATGCTGCCAACATGATAGATTGAGTTTCACCAAAGATAGTAACAACACCATCATCATTGACATCAACAGATGCACCAGTATCCGCCTGCATACCTTTAATTACAGCGCCGCCCTTACCGATGATTTCTTTAATCTTATCTTGGTGCACAGTGATTTTCTTCATTGCTGGAGTGCTATCTGATAATTCTTTTGGTCCAGAAATAACAGCATTCATTTTCTCAAGAATATGTAATCTTGCATTTTTTGCTTTTTCTAGAGCTGATTCCATAATATCTGCGGTGATTCCTTGCACTTTAATGTCCATTTGCAAAGCAGTAACACCATCCTTTGTCCCTGCAACTTTAAAGTCCATATCACCAAGATGATCTTCATCTCCCAATATATCTGTTAAGACTGCAAAATTATCTTCTTCTTTTATAAGTCCCATTGCTATTCCGGCAACTGGATTCGTAATTGGGACACCAGCATCCATTAATGATAATGAAGTTCCGCAAACTGAAGCCATTGAGCTTGAGCCATTAGATTCAGTAATTTCTGATACTACTCTCAAGGTATAACCAAACTCTTCAGAATTAGGTAGAACTGCTTTGATAGCTCTTTTAGCTAAATTTCCATGGCCAATTTCTCGTCTCTTTGGTCCAAGAGGCATGCCAATTTCACCAACACTGTATGCAGGAAAGTTATAATGCAGCATAAATTGATTGTGCTGCTCACCATTTAAACTTTCTATTCTTTGTGCGTCTCGTGTTGAGCCGAGTGTTGCTACTACTAATGCTTGCGTTTCACCTCTAGTGAAAAGAGAAGAACCATGAGCGCTAGGAAGAACTCCTGTTTCAACAAAAATAGATCTAACAGTATCGCGATCTCTACCATCTATTCTAGGTTCATTCGCAAGAATACTTTTTCTAACAACATCCTTTTCTACAGCTTTAAAAGCATTCATTAGCTTGCCTTTTTCTAGGTCATCTAGATCAGCACCATACTTTTCAGAAATTTGATCTTTAATCGCATGAAGAGCATCTCCTCTCTCTGCTTTGTCTGCTACTTTAAATGCAGCAGCAATTTCAGTTGTGAATGATTCTGCAACATTAGATGTAAACTCTGCTGTAACAGTGTCTTCAGAGAATTCCCAAGGCGTAGGGTTAACCTTAGCTCGAAGTTCTGAGCAAGCTTTAATGACTTTTTGCATCTCCTGATGTCCAAAAAGCACTGAACCCAACATAATATCTTCACTTAATTCGTTTGCTTCTGATTCAACCATCAAAACAGCATCCTCTGTTCCAGCTACAACCATATCCAGCATTGAATTCTCAAGCTCTGCTGGTGATGGGTTTAACACAAAGTTACTATCAATAAATCCGACTCTGGCTGCTCCAAGAGGCCCTTGAAATGGGACGCCTGAAATAGAAAGAGCTGCTGAAGCTCCAATTAAAGACGCTATGTCTGGATTGATATTTTTATCAGCTGATAATACTGTACAAAAAATCTGAACCTCATTCTTAAAATCTTCTGGAAATAAAGGTCTAATTGGCCTATCAATAAGCCTTGATGTTAAAGTTTCTTGCTCTGTAGGTCGAGCCTCTCTTTTAAAGTAGCCGCCAGGAATTTTACCCGCAGCATAAAATTTTTCTTGATAGAAAACAGCCAGTGGAAAGAAATCTTTCCTTGGATCAGCCTCCTTTCTAGCAACCATTGTAGTCAACAGCACAAGATTATCTATAGTTACTATGATGCTTGATGTAGCCTGTCTTGCCACTTTACCAGTTTCGATTTTTACAGTTTTATTTCCGTATTCAAACTCTACGGACTGAGTATTTAATGTATTTTCTTCCACGATTTTCCTTTGTTTATCCTCTTAATTTAAGAGATTTAATTATTTCTTGATAGCTTTCTAGATTTTTTCTTTTTAGATAAGCCAATAGTTTTCGTCTTAAGTTAACCATTCTTATGAGACCTGTTCTAGAGTGGTGATCTTTTTTATGAATTTTAAAATGAGATTGGAGTTTGTTGATATTTTCTGTCAAAAGTGCAATTTGCACCTCTGAAGAACCAGTATCAGCATCGCTGTTCTGGAATTCTTTAACAATTTTATTCTTTTCTTCTTTTAATAAAGCCATGTTTTCCTCCTTGGATATGCTCTAAAAATGACTCAAACCTTGCATATCTAAAGTCTGAGATGCTGTAGCTTATTACTAATTACCCTTTTAAACAAGGTATTCATGCTTAAATCCTTCTGATGAATTTCTGCCTAATGCAATGAATGAACCTGCTGTATCATATGCTCTTAATAGACCGCTCTCAGGAAGTCCTAAATCAATAGCAGAGCCATTAATAAATTTTTTTAACTTCTCTTCAGGAAGACTTACTGAGCCTAGATGGTTAAAAGCCTTTTCAAGAGGAATAATATCTAACTCATTAATTTCATCTATTTTTTTTGCATCTTTTATTAAAAATTCTTGTTGGGTTAGCCTTTTGAGAGCAGACAAATGACCACCGCAACCCAAAAGTTCGCCAAGATCTCGAGCAATTGAGCGAATATATGTTCCTTTTGAGCAACTCACCTCAAATGAGATTTTTGGCAAGTTAATGGATATATTCTCTATAGTATTAATTTCTATAGCCCGAGCAGCCTTCTCTACTTTTATACCTTCGCGGGCATATTTATACATTGGCTTTCCCTGTACTTTTAACGCCGAATATAGTGGTGGTTGCTGCATGCTTCTACCCAAAAAAGATAATAGCTTTCCGCGTGCTTCTTCATCGCTACAAGTAATTACTTTTGAAAGTATGTTCTCTCCCTCAGCATCATCTGTATCTGTCTGTATCCCAAGAGTGACTTCTGCTGCGTAAGTCTTATGGCTTTCTAGCAATAGAGAAGAGAATTTTGTGCCACGATTAATTGCAAGGATCAGTAATCCTGTTGCCATTGGATCTAATGTGCCAAGATGACCAACTTTTTTAAATTGAAACTTTTTTTTAACGGCCTGAACAACCCTGGATGAGGTAACTCCCGACTCCTTATCTATTAATATAAATCCGTTAGTCACTTAGAGAATTTAAAATTGAGTCGATATTATTATATCTTTCTAAACTTTCATCATATTTAAAAATTAGCTTTGGAACTCTTCTAATTTTCATGAACTTTGACAGCTTAGATCGAATCATAGAAGCAAACTTATCTAATGATTTCTTTTCAGGAGCTTGGCTTTTATCTCCATTAATAATAGTAAAGAAAACGGTTGCAACACCAAGGTCAGCTGACGCTTTCACGTCTACTATATTTAGGAGTTTGAATCGCTGGTCCTGGACTTGTACTGAAATAATTTGAGAGATCTCTTTTTTTAGAAAATCTTCTACTTTTGGAATTCTGGATGATGACATGCAGTCAGATAGTTTGAGCTTCTTCTTTCCTATTAAAGACTTCGACTTTATCACCGACACGAATATCCTTATAATTTTTAATTCCTATCCCGCACTCTGTTCCACTTTTTACCTCACTGACTTCATCTTTAAATCTTCTCAATGAATCTAATTCGCCTTGATGAATTACCACGTCATCTCTAAGAACTCGCACAGGTTTGCTGATAAGAATTGACCCGTCAATCACCATGGATCCTGCAACTTGTCCAAATTTTGGAGAAGAGAATACCTCTAGCACTTCAGCAGTTCCAAGAATTTCTTCTCTAATGATAGGATCAAGCAATCCACTAAGTCTAACCTTCACCTCATCGATCAGCTCATAAATAATACTGTGATAAGACAAGATTATTTCTTCACTTTCTACAATTTTTTTAGCAGCATTATCAGATCGAACATTGAATCCCAATATCATAGATTCAGTCGCGACCGCAAGATTGACATCGGATTCGGTAATACCGCCAACACCAAATGCGACAACCTTAATGGATGCATCAATATTACCTATATCGTTCAATGCTGCAACAATAGCTTCCGAAGTTCCTGCAACATCTGATTTTAGAATAACATTAAGAATTTTTTTATTGGATTGACCCATGGATTCAAAGATGTTTCCAAGACTTTCATCTCTTTGCTTTAAAACTTTCCTATCTTTAAGTTTATTCTCTCTGAATTCTGCAATTTCTCGGGCTTCTTTGTCATTTTTAACAACCTGAAAAGTTTCGCCAGCATTAGGAACACTATTTAAGCCTAATATCTCAACTGCAAATGATGGTTCAGCTGTTTTAAGCTTTGATGCATCGGACCCTATAATACTTTTGACTTTTCCAGTTGAAGCGCCGCATACAACCATATCTCCAAGCTTTAAAGTTCCACTTTGAATTAATAGAGTGGCAACTGGGCCTCTAAATTTATCTAGTTCTGATTCAATGACTACACCTTGCGCTTGCCCTTCATGATGAGCCTTAAGCTCTAATAACTCTGATTCTAAGACTACTGCTTCTAAAAGCTTATCAACGCCATCTCCTTTTAATGCAGATACCGGAATCATTTGAATATTTCCACCCCAGTCTTCTGGTGTTAGGTCCTTGGCCGCTAGATCACCTTTGATTCTTTCTACATCTGCCCCTTGTAAGTCCATCTTATTGATAGCAACCACAATTGAAACTCCTGCTGCTTTTGCGTGATTAATAGCTTCTTCTGTTTGAGGCATCACTCCATCATTTGCGGCAACAACTAAAATTACTACATCGGTAGTATTAGCTCCTCTTGCTCTCATGGATGAAAAGGCAGCGTGGCCAGGCGTATCTATAAACGTTATCACTGCATCACCCACTGGAACTTGATAAGCACCTATGTGCTGAGTTATTCCACCAGCCTCGCCATCAACAACCTTAGTTTTTCTTATAAAATCAAGTAAAGTTGTTTTCCCATGGTCTACATGACCCATTACTGTTATAACTGGCGCTCTTGTCTTAGGAGTATCTGAGTAAGTAATATTTCCAAGAATTTCATCTTCAACTGAAGAATCATTGAAAGCAATACCGTTATGCCCAAGCTCCTCTACAACTAAGATACCTGTCTCTTGGTCAATTGAATCATTAATAGTGGCAGCAACACCTAAACTCATTAAGGTCTTAACGATCTCTCCCCCTTTAATAGTCATAAGCTTCGCTAGCTCTCCAACCTGAATCATCTCAGGTATCTCTATATCTCTTTGAATAAATTCAACCGGCTTCGCAAATTGATGTTCTGAATCATCATTGAAGCTTTTCTCTCTTCGTGAGTATTCGTTAGCTGCCCTAGAAAGCTGATCTTTAACATTTACTCTTGGCTGAGCTTTTGTTGGAGTCTGAAATTTTTGTTGAGTTTTTTTGGCTGCTTGTTGTTGCTCTTGTTTTAAACGAATTGCTTCTTTAATCTGGTCTTCTCGTTTTTGCTGCTGCTCTTTGAGATTTTCAGCTGCTGCTTGTCTTTTTGCTTCAATATTATCGGTCAGTCCATCAGATTGAGTCGGTGCAGTATTCGTTGGCTGAGACACTGTCCCTTTTGATTTAACGGTAACACCTCCGCTACTAGAGGATGAGGTAACAGCCTGAGCTCCGCCTCCCTTTCGATCTTTCAAAGATTTTAAAATAGCCAATTTATCAGCCGGAGTAATTTCATCCGATGCTTTCACATGAGGAAGGCCAGCCGCCTTCATTCTCTCTAATAGAGCTTCATCCTTAATCTTTAAGACTTTCGCAAAATCTTTAACTGTTAATGCCAATGTACTGTCCTGTTTTAGTTAAACCAGCTTTCTCGAGCTTTCATAATAATATCTGCAGCTTTTTTATCAGATATCTCAATAATATCTTGTAACTCATCTACCGCTAGCTCTGCAATATCATCCATGCTTTTTAGCGCTTTAGATACCAAGATATCAACCTCTTCTTCACTAAAACCAAGTTCAGTTAAAGATTCTAGATTTGATTCCTCTTGGGTAATCTCACCCATCGCCTCCATCAATGCGGCATCTGCTGCTGCAGCTTTGATCTCTTCTACGCGTGATTCTTCGAGCTTTAGTGCAGCTAATAGCTTTGAATCTTCTGCATAAGCTATATCATCAAAATTTAGAAATCCACCTCTTATAAGTGACTCTGCTTCTGATTCATTGATACTAAGATTATCCATAAGTTTTGCTTGAAACTCAGCCTCAATTACTCTTTCTTTTGCCTCTGCTTCATTGCTGCTAATAATGTTTAATTCCCAACCTACTAATCTTGAGGCTAGGCGGATATTTTGACCTCTGGAACCAATTGCAAGCGCTAAGTTTTCTTCATTAACCGCTAATTCCATTGATCTTGAATCCTCGTCCATTACTATTGATTCAACTTTAGCTGGAGCCAATGCATTAATAACCATTTGAGCTGGATTATCATCATAGATAATAATGTCTATTCTTTCATTGCCAAGTTCACCAGAGACAGATTGAACTCTTGAGCCTCTCATTCCAACGCAAGCACCAACTGGATCGATCCTACCATCGTTTGTCTTAACTGTAATTTTAGATCTGGAGCCTGCATCCCTAGCTATCCCTCTAATTTCAATAATATCCTCATTGATCTCTGGAACTTCTATTCTAAATAGCTCTGTAACCATCTCAGGACAACTTCTGCTAAGCATTAATTGTGAGCCTCTTCCCTCAATTTCTTTAATTTGTAGGATTGCTCTCATGCGATCTTTGATTTTATAAATCTCTCCTGGGAGCAACTGATCTCTCGGCAGAACTGCTTCGATATCATTGCCTATATCTACTATAATATTATCTCTGGTAACCCTCTTTACAGTCCCATTCATCAAAGAATTATTTTGAGAAGTAAACATGGCAACAATAGTATCTCTTTCAGCTTCTCTGACTCTTTGCATCATAACTTGACGCGCTGCCTGAGCTTCGATTCTGCCAAACACTACATTATCAACGTCTAAAGAATAGGTGTCTCCAAGGGTTAACTTAGAATCATTCTCAGTGACATGTGTTTCTTTGTGGAAATCTTCTACGGTCTCCTCCGATACGATCCAATGTCTATGGGTCGAGTACTCACCAGAAACCCTATCAATCGATACGGTAATTTCTGCATCTTCATGAAAATGGCGTAATGAAGCTGTGGCAATAGCCGTTTCCAATGCACCAAAAATAATTCCTTCTTCAATCCCTTTCTCATTAGAAACAGATTCTACAACTGCTAATATTTCAATACTTTCCATTATTTATCTACCCTCATAAGTTCGTCAAAATTTGGTTTTAATCTGCATAAATCTAGGTCTAAAAAATTTAAACTAAGCTTTTCATTGCCGCAACTAAATACCATTTCATTGTCCTGTACATTTACTAATTTTCCAGTCAAAGTTTTTTTTCCATCAACGCTTTCTCTTAGCTTTAAAGTAAAATCTTCTGCAATAAATAGCGCTAGTTGCTCTGCTTTAAAAAATTTTCTATCTATGCCCGGTGTTGATACCTCTAAAACATAATCTTGATCAATAAATGAATCATTTATTGCAAGCTCATAATTGAGGTCTTGCGCCACCTTCTCACAATCTTCGATTGTTGCTCCAGCTATAGCATCAATATAAGCTCTAATAGTAGGTCTTCTCTTACCTCTTAACAACTCAACACCCCACAGAACGCATCCATGGCTTTCCACTACTGGTGTTATCGTATTCTCTATTTCTTCTATTCTCATTACTATATAAATAAAAAAAGGGGCTAATGCCCCAGTACGTTTCTCTTTAACTGGTAGCGGGGGCTGGATTTGAACCAACGACCTTCGGGTTATGAGCCCGACGAGCTACCAGACTGCTCCACCCCGCATCGCAGAGAAATAGAGTGTATAGAAAGCATGCACTGAAGGTCAAGTTTATTTAAATTTATTTCAGTATTAAAAAATATATCTTGATATAATCTTCCCACTTTGCCGAAGTGGTGGAATTGGTAGACACGCTAGCTTGAGGGGTTAGTGAGCGAAAGCTCGTGCGGGTTCAAGTCCCGCTTTCGGCACCATTCAAATTATTCAAAAAATTGTTATGTTATAATATAACAATGGGTAAGTTTGCAATTATTTTAAATACGACTGGAATGGCTGTATCTTTTTTTTGTTTTTTGCACTGTGTATTAGTAATATTAATATTTGCTGGGGTTTTAACCTCTGAGTTACTCATTATTCAAATATTTGAGGATTCAGATAATCATGCTTGGCTGATTATTACTGGATTTTCACTGGCAGCTCTCTCTTTAGTAAAGTTTAACTTCGGTAATTTAGAGAGAGAAAAATTAATAGATTTTAAAGGCCTTCAGTCTCAACCATTTCTGATTGGTGGCTCTATGCTTGGGCTGTCTTTTTTGTTTAGTGGAGTCTATTCCGAATTATTGGTTATAGCAGGAGCGCTAGCTCTCTTAAGCATGCATGCAACAAAGTTACTGAAAATTATCTGATTTACTCTACTGGGATTTCAACTACCTTTGTAGCTTCTTGAATTTCATCTTCGCTAAACAAAACTTCTGTATTTTCATTTTTCAACAATACAGCTTGAGCCAAATTAAGAATTAAAAACAATGCCGCAATTACAGCTGTTAGCTTTCCAAGAAAATTTGATGGACCAACTGCACCGAACATAGAATTAGAAGATCCTCCTCCAAATGCTGAGCCTAAATCAGATCCTTTACCTTGCTGTAAAATGACCAGAACTATTAAAATAATGGCGAGAATAATGCAGATAATTTTAATGCTTGTAATAATCATGTTCTTGTAATTCCTATAATTCATTAAAGATATTTGCTATTTTTGCAAACTCTTCTCCATTTAGCGATGCTCCTCCTATAAGAGCCCCATCAACCTCTTCCTCTGCTAAAATTGGGAATGCATTTTCTATATTAACACTACCACCGTATATAACCCCTTGGAGGTCTAACGCAGAAAAACGTGATTGTACTATATCTTTAATCAATTTATGAATTGAATTTATTTCTTCAGGCTCAGCAGAGCTACCAGATCCAATAGCCCATACAGGTTCATATGCAATTATTAGATTCTGTAATGTTGAATCAGCGCTCAAAGCCCCGATGATCTGTTGCTCTAAAATAATTTCAGTTTTATTCTGCTCTTTTTCATCTATAGACTCACCAATACATAAAATGGGAATCAATGAACTTTCACTGATCAAATCTAATTTTAGTGCGATATCAGCATTAGTTTCTTGAAAAAATATTCTTCTTTCAGAATGTCCAGCAAGTGAAAATTGCCCTCCTACATCTGCCACCATATCTGCTGATATTTCTCCAGTTCTTGCGCCAGAGTGAAAATGATCTACATTTTGAGACCCTATTAAAAGACCAGGGTTATCTATTTGTTTTGCAAGATCATGTATGAATATAGAAGGTGGTGCAAT
>Ga0206129_10002824_pt1 | contig 20880 bp, 18 predicted proteins | sample Helgoland_Spring_8_FD_148616 | JGI IMG/M metagenome (GOLD analysis project Ga0206129, IMG submission 148616) | Pelagic subsurface seawater microbial communities from Kabeltonne, Helgoland, North Sea - Helgoland_Spring_Bloom_20160502_2 | ecosystem: Environmental > Aquatic > Marine > Epipelagic ...
AGATACCCTTAGACCCCCTAGACCCTATACCCTAAACACCCTAAACACCCCAGACACCCTAAACACACCAGACACCCAGACACTCTAGACCGGTTAATACTGCTTCACCGGCATGAATAGTTATTCTGTACTAGACGGTTTCTACAACAGGCAGCTTTTTATGATCCCGGGGAGATACTTTGCCGAGTAATCGTTCAGATTCTATATAATTTTTAGGTTTTCAATATAGAATCAAAATCGGAGGAGGACGGAACCGTGTAGCTGTAGAATAAATAAATCTGTAGAATTTTTTAAAAAATAAAATACGCGCCATAGTATTTTATTTTAGAATCTTCAAAAGTACCGGACTCAAAAAACAGAGGAGGACGGAACCGTGTAGCTGTAGAATAAATAAATCTGTAGAATTTTTAAAAAATAAAATACGCGCCATAGTATTTTATTTTAGAATCTTCAAAAGTACCGGACTCAAAAAACGGAGGAGGTCTGAACCGTGTAGCTGTAGAATAAATAAATCTGTAGAATTTTTAAAAAATAAAATACGCGCCATAGTATTTTATTTTAGAATCTTCAAAAGTACCGGACTCAAAAAACGGAGGAGGACGGAACCGTGTAGCTGTAGAATAAATAAATCTGTAGAATTTTTTAAAAAATAAAATACGCGCCATAGTATTTTATTTTAGAATCTTCAAAAGTACCGGACCGCTATATAAAATCCCGCCACACACAAAAAATTTGGAGATGAAATGGATATGCTTATACAACTGCTCGAATATAAATCTGGCGTTAATAATGGAGCTGATGGTTCTAAGACTGAATTTTATCATAACTTTGTTAAAAATGTTTGTGGTCATTCAGTATCAAAATAAATTTTGTAGTTTAATCAGATTTACCAGCTTTAGCCTCATGTTGTAAAAATTTATCCCATCTTGACACTTTCCATTGAGGATTCTTGTCAAAGTTAGAAAACTCCGTGAGAATTCCTTCATGCTGATTCACTGGTAAATCTTGTCGTAAACCGTAATTGGGTACGACCATAGGACCTCTCACTGCATAAGAAACAAAGAAATTCTCCTTCTTCCCCGATACAGTCCACGTATGGGCTAGACGCTGATAATTGTGATGATCTTTATGTCTACAGCTCATTTATAACAAGGCAATATTTTAGATCTTCATATTTATTTCTAACCCACCTTCTTTCTGAACTGCCTTCAGATCAGACTTGAATTTTTCCTTATCAATACCAATATGTTTCAAGGTCTTTTCCAATACATGCTCCTTTTTTGCTTTAGAACTGCGTTCTATCTGTTTCTCTTCCAATTTGGCTCTGAACATAGTTCGCGATTCTTCTAAACTTCGCTGTCTAACTTTTTCCTTTTTCTCTGTTTCTTCCTTTAGCTTTAGTTTTCTCAACTTCTTCTTATATCTTTGACGTTGTTTCTTACTCAACTTGGGCTCATTTAATTCACCTAACTCTTCTTGAATTTCCTGTTCGATATTTTGTTGATCTTGCATTTATTCTAATCATACCTGGCTTTAGATTTCTAGATGGAGGCATTCCGCATCCTTCGTTTTGACCCTTCGTTTTGACCCTTCGTTTTGACCCTTCGTTTTGACCCTTCGTTTTGACCCTTCGTTTTGACCCTTCGTTTTGACCCTTCGTTTTGACCCAGGGTGGCTGTGGAATGCCTGTAAAAAAAATTGAAAACGTTAAACACTTATAGGAATTAGGAGTAGAAATTATGACCGAAAACCGTGAAACCGTGAATATCTATCTTGTTGATAAAGAGAAACAGAATAAGGTGTTGAAAGATGCTTCACCATATGAGAAGTATATTATCCTACAGAACGATACCCTACAGGTAGATATCAGAGAGCACCTGTTGACAATTCAGAAACTACATGATCGCGTAGAGGAATTAGAAGACACCGAAGAACGTGCAGAAACTCGTATCAGTAACATCAAAGGATTACTGAAGAACTTTCACGATATGGACAAATGTCGTCAGGATCTAGAGCGTAATCAACGAGAGATCATTGTCAACAGTAACTCAGATATGAAGAGTTTCCGTTGGCGCGCCACTCGTCATCTACGTATTCTGGAGGCTGTTCTGCTTCTTTTTCTGGCAGTTTGCTTCGAGTTCTTTGCTTTCACCAACTTTCTACCAACGCTGATGTGCATAATGACTGTGGTAGCTTTCCAAGAATCTACACTTTATAACCTACCTGCTTTGCAGTACAAAGAGCAGGAAGATAAAATCGAAGAACTGGAAACCGACATTAAGAAAACCATCAATGCACAGGACTATATTCATGAGTTCCTAGATCAACAGTAAGAAGTTCCTAGATCAACAGTAAGAAGTTCCTAGATCAACAGTAAGAAGTTCCTAGATCAACAGTAAGAAGTTCCTAGATCAACAGTAAGAAGTTTATACTCTGGTGAATATAAACTTACAAATAAAAATTAAAAACTTTAATATAAAATGCCAATTATGGAACCTATTGAAGAAGCAGCTATGGAACCCGAAGTTTCCAACGCAACTTCTAGGCAACTTCTAGGCAACTTCTAGGCAACTTCTAGGCAACTTCTAGGCAACTTCTAGGCAACTTCTAGGCAACTTCTAGGCAACTTCTAGGCAACTTCTAGGCTTGATGATGCTAACATCGAACTTAATAAACTAGCAGAGGATACTAGTACTGAAATAGATTCTGTTCGTGAAGCCAAATTACAGACTAGAATGAAAGCCGTTGATGATGCAGCTTTAGAGACAATAACAGCCTTGGATTTGTAGAAAATAATCTTAGCAATCGTGAGATGAAAGATTTTAATGATGCTAGAACAGATCATGACAAAGCCAATAAGACTTAGAACAGGCTTTGGACACCGGTGACCCAAAAAATAAAGCAAGCCAAGAAAAAATGGATGACACATGGGATAACGTACAAAAGATGATAGAAGGTAGTGCGGAATGTAAGGAAGAGTTAGAATCTAAGTTAGAATCTAAGTTAGAATCTAAGTTAGAATCTAAGTTAGAATCTAAGTTAGGTAAACGGACAAAAATCCTATTCAAGTACCTTAAACATATTGGCTTGCTCGGTGGCGGAATCCTCGCGTTCTTCTTATTTAATAAGTGGCTACACAGAGAGTTGGACGGTTGTTATCAATATACTGGTACTGACTCACAGAAGATAGGTTGTCCTAATACAGGAACATTCTTCTCCCCAAGTGATGATGCCAAAAAATACTGTAACTGTGGAAAGGATGCTACACCAAATTTATATATTTCTTGAAATATATGGAAAAATCGACTTGTGAATCGATATGTTTATGTCACATATCGATATGTTTATGTCACATATCGATTCACAAGTCGATTTTTCCATATCATCATTGCCACAATTATCCAGACTATTATATTTAGGCAAATTAAGCCTATCAACATTAATCGTTTATCCATTTATAGTATTCACTAGAGAATCCAATTTTTGATAGAAGTCTTCTAGTGTACCATCATTATTTAAAATATGGTCCCACTCGTCATCTGGAACAACGTCTAATGCTAACTCACTAGCATGTACATGACTACCTGTTCCTTTGCGGTCTTCCCGGTGCGGGCGAACAAGCTTTACACAGTTCCATCCATTCTCTTTTAGGGCTTCGAACTCGTTAGGAAAACGAAGATCGGAGATAAAAGCAAAATGGTCTTCCGGTGGTATAGCCTCAATTGCTAAACGCACCCAGATGTTCTTTTCTTTACAACGTCCCCACTCCGTACCCACATATTGCAAAAATTTACGATCTTTATCTTGTTGAAAGCCACATCGTTGCTGAGCGTAGCTCATAATGTCGTAAATAGGCGTCGCGAAGGATATTCGCGTTCCTCCGTATTTTCTGATAAGGTAAGATACAGCCTCGTCCTTTCCAGAACCCATTTTATAGCCAAAAGCAATTCTCATCTTTTGTCTGAGATAGTTTATCTTTATATTTACTACCAATTTCGTTCTTAATACTTTCAGTGTATCAAGAATTAACGTAGCTAGACCACCGGAAGACAATCAGGACTAAAATAGTTAAGACTCAACATTTTTGATTTTCAATGTCGGAGTCAGAGTGACAATGTCATCAAGATCTTCTTTAATATAGTTCCATTTAAGATACCATTCATCACCATACGCATCACGCAGAATGGCTTTCTCATTGTCGTCCAACACACTGGGATGCATGCCAGCTTGTAGCTGTGATTCTATATAAGCCACGGCTTCTGCCATGGGAGGAGGCATATTATTCAAAGACTGCCCGTTCTCGAAGTTGATTCCGCCGAACATGGATTCTCCCAATCGACGGAATTTTTCTTTATCCTCTTCGGAAAGAGCTGCCTGTGCAGCTTTAATCATTGGATTGTCGAAGAGATCGTTAATATCAGTAGATTTGTAAGTTTCTGACTTGCATGGAAGTAATTTATCATCTGTAGACGGTTGTGGATTCTCAAGTGCTTTAGCGCGCGCGGCGCGGTTTTCTGCCTTCATTCTGCTCTTTTTACCCATATTTTATTACTCACAAGTACCCTTTAAGTGTATTTCTGCACCATTTTCTGGAACACTTTGTGTGGATCCTTGGATTTTTTGAGCTTCTTACCAGCATCTTCTATAAATCCTGCATAAGAACGAATGAACGAGGTGAAAGATTCAGGATCATCATTTAACTTTTTCAAAGCCATATCGATCACCTGTTTCCTAGTCTTATTTGGATTGGAAAGTCGTGTATCAGCATACCAAGCAGCCCATGCAGCACAGAAACCGGCCGGATCACCAATTTTCTTCTCTCCCTCCTTATGCTGGATCCTCTGGAAGTTCACGCGAGGACAGAATTCTAGCGGGGTATACATCTTCTTGACCATATCTTTCTTCACATTTTCGTTAAACAGTCTCTTAATTTTAGCGTCCATTTCGGGATGAGTATAACATTCACCGTCCATGGATCCATTAGGTTCGAAACGCTCCATCTCTTTGGTCTTCGAATCGTAGACCAAGAAATTAGCATGTCCGCCACTGAGGCACGAGAAACCGAACGGTATCACAATAAAACGAGAACCTTTGGTCAGACAATTATGTACTGCCACCCATAGCCCGTTCGGAATTTCAAAGGTCGTATGCTTTTCTACCCAAGTTAAGGAGGTATCAATCCACGCTCGAACTTGCTGAGCTTGAGTCGTAAGTTTTCCGCCGGAAGTGATGTATTTGGGAATAGTGACACATTCTTTTGGGTACTTCCACGTGAGATATAGCATTGCTACCATTTCATGCCACGGTGTGCCTTGGAAATCTATTTTGGACTTGTAAATGGGTTCCATAATGTGTATGTTACTGACCATCGGTATAGAATCCAGTTTATCTTCTAATTCTTTGAATCCTCCAAAAAACTTACCGTTATGAAACACCACAGGAAAGTAACGATAATTATTTGTTTTCTTGTCAATTTCAGCAAAAATCTCTGATGAATTCTTTTCCGTAATCTCTTGTGATGTGAACCTCTTCTTATGCTTCCTTAGGATATCCTTTGCCTTTTTGCAATATTCACAGCCACTTTTAGTAAATATAAACCATTCAACGTTTTTGTATAACGTCCATTTAAGAGTTCTACCATTGTGGATCTTTCCTCCTACTGGTTTAACACCAACCAATAGAGCTTGTCCAATCTTACCGGACTTATTGACACACCGATTGGTTTTTGGATTCAGAATCTTGTCCTCGCGGCATTTCTTATCAGCTGGCTTAGTATCAGCTGGCTTAGCTGGCTTAGTATCAGCTGGCTTAGCTGGCTTAGTTTTCTTTCCACCGCCCAATAGAGCTTGTCCGATCTTACCGGACTTATTGACACATCGACCACTTTTGGGATTACATACCTTACTATCAGAACATTTTACCAATAAACATTTACCCTTTTCAGAGGGCTTTTTATATCCGGTGGTAAGAAACTCACCGCTCGGTTTCTTGTCTTTTCTCAATAAAGATAATAATTCGTCCTTACGCAACTTATAATAACCGGTAAACCCCTGTTCCTTGGCCAAAGCCTTGAGTTCGGGAACTGTATATTTTTCTAATGGTTTCGTCATCTTTACTTTACAGTGACACAATTCTAAAAAATGTTAAAAATAATCTGATACCTAAATTTTTAGGTATCAGATTTGATTGAGAATTTTATGAAGAAAAATTCTAACTATAACGTCCACCGGTTCTGTATTGACATTTATTATTACTCAATTTGAATTTGAAAAAGTGCACCCAAGTTCGAAAGTAAAAGATGAAGATGTCACAACGTGCCTATGAAATTTGTCTGGAAATGCTCCAGCAAAGAGGATATGATATTATTGATCAGGACAAAGAGAATCTGAGAGTCACTGCACTCAAACATGATGGTAACCAAATGATGGTGTTCTTTAACAATGCACCCAAGTTCGATGCTAAGAGTTTGAAAGAGACCATCGCCATGATGAATGAGATTGGGATCACTCATTCACTGGTAGTGTATCGTGAGGGTGTGACGGCAGCGACCAAGAACACATTGAACCAGTCTCTTGAAATGCGTATCGAACTGTTCGCCGAGGAGGACTTGCAGTTTAACATTACTAAGCACCGTCTTCAGCCCAAGTTTGAGAGAATGGAAGAAAAAGAGGGAGACGTGTTCAAGAAGAAGTATGGGATTAAATTCGGTACTCTGCGCGTGGATCGTCCTATCTCTCGCTTTTATGACTACAAGCGTGGAGATGTTATTCGTATAACGCGTCCAGGAGGGTACATAAACTTTCGTATCGTCAAGGGATAAACATAAACTTTCGTATCGTCAAGGGATAAGTATAGAATATACTATACTTAAGAATAGTCTAAATGTCAACATTTAGACTATGAAAATAGCTGTGTGTAACTTATATCTACAATTGTTGTTCAGATACGTCACGGCGTTGCAAGATCCGCTACGTCACGGCGTTGCAAGATCCGCTACGTCACGGCGTTGCAAGATCCGCTACGTCGCGGTAACCTACCTGAACAACAAAGTGTTTATCTTCCTATCCTGATCTTCCTATCCTGATCTTCCTATCCTGATCTTCCTATCCTGATCTTCCTATCCTGTTCTTCCTAATTGCAGGACCTTATCGAATGTACCGGTCACAACTTGGTGGGCAATGATCAAAGTCATCTTGCCATTAAAGTTTTCCCGAATGGCATCGAACACTGTTCCTGCCAAATCTTGGTCCAAACTAGATGTACACTCGTCCAGAAGTAGCAGTGGCGTGTTGAACATCTCCGCCAAGGCAAGTGTATAAGAGAGAATCACTCGAGAGAGTTCACCACCGCTGAGCATGTTCAGATCCGCTTCCATACCTTTATATTCGATAGAAATGTTTATATTTGGTTTTGTGCTCTTCTTCGTCTGTTTGAAAGTTTGTAAATGGACAGAAATTGGATGCTCGGAGAAGAAACAGTCCAGATATACTCGAGCGTGTGTATTAATACTATCTATAATATTTAGCATAGCAATACTTTCTGATTCCAGAATCTTGTTTTTTAGCTCAGTAGCAGCGGCGTATTCGTTTCTAGCCTCCTTCTCTTTCTTATCCAGATCATCTACTTTGTCCACCCAAGTCTGATACTTCTCCAGATTTTCTTGGTATCTTTCCCAAGCTTCTATTTGTTTTAGATTTCGTTCATGAATGGTACCCTTTCTTTTTTGATACTCGATCTTCTTCTCTTCTTCCGCTACCTTACTAGAAAGTTCATCCTCATTGTGAATATCACCGTACTTGTCAATATGCTTTTTCTTCTCTTTATCCAAGATACGCTTACAACGATCACGTTCCTGTTCCATCTTCTCTTTGCGATCTTCCAGTTCCATAATCTTATCTCTCATTTGCTTCTGTTCTATGACCCGCTGTCTCAGTTCCTCTTCGTTCAGAATCTCATCGTCGTCACCGCTCTTTTCACGTAGTTTCTCAATCGTTCTTTCCAATTTATCAATACCACGCTTGAATGTTTGATAGGAAGAAGAGAATTGCTCGTTTTGTATCGAAAGCTTGAGTTCTTTCTTTTTCTTCTCAATTTCTACTTGGCTAGCTTGGTATTCACGCAAGTACTCCAAATCCTCTCGGATTTTATCAATCTTAGGAATCTCCTCGTAAACGAGTAGAATCTTTGCGATTTCCGTACCGGCATCCGTCTTTCTCTTCAGTTTGTCTTCTTCTGCAGGAATAATACGCTGTAATTTGGAAATGTTGTATTTGAGACTTTGGATTTCAGACTTTATCGAATCCAGATCTGCTTCTAACTCTTCCCCCGAGACATCTTCAGCAAGAAGGAGTTCTTCATTCAACAAGCGTAGTTTGGACATACACTTAGGACACGAATAAAGCTCTTGTTGAGCCGTTAACTTATCTACCAAGCGTTGTTTCTCTTCTAATTTAACAGTATGTTGGGCGAGTTCTTCTTTGTATGCATTGTGCTTCTCCTTATCTACGTTGCATCGAGTCACTTCTTTCTTCAACTGTTCTATTTTCTCCAGATCGGCAAGGCACTCTTTAAGTTCAGAAATAGTACCCCTAAGTTCCACACGTGTATATTCTTTCCATAATGTACCTTCAATATTATCCAGATCTTCACGTAATGCAACCTCCTCGGTTTCTTTCATTTCTGTCAATTTAGCCTGATCATTTTCAAGTTGGTCTTCCATCACATATAGTGAACGTTTCGCCAATACAGATTCCAATCTGTGCTCGTAATTTTCCAACTCGTCGTCGCCTCCGTAGAATAGGGCATCGATATTTACTCCCAAATCATCCAATTTTTCCACTAACGAATCATATGTTTCTTTTCGGCTTTGCAATGTAGCCTCTAAAATCTTCAGATCGTTAATCTCGTTCATGGTCACCGTAATTTTCTTTTCCGAACGACGAATGAGCGTATTACAGTTCTTGAAGAGTATATTCTCATTTTTGATAGATTTTTCTATCTGACTTTTCTTACACTTTAACGGAAACTTGACTTTATCGGGCGGATCCATTTCCCCTAACACACCCTTGGCCATGTCTAATTGGGACACTACAGCCAAAAGTTCGTCATGGCATTTGGAAATATGTGCCTTACAACGTCCTTTGATTTTACCCAAATCTACATCCCGAAAAGCAAATTTCTCTAGGAAGTCTAACTTCTCGATGGGACTCATTAGAATAAAACTAGATAAATTATTTTGTTGTATATACCCACTAGTTTTGAATGTATCTCCAAATTTTTTGTTGATTATAGCCTGTGCAGAGTCATCTTCGTATACTTCATTAACAACTAACCTATTAGGACGTTTAGTTCGTGTTATCTGCATACCATCAAACTCCAAATCTACGCGGCATGATGTTTTACCATATGCTTGTAATTTATTACCTTCTCCGAAAAGAGCAAAAAATATTCCACGTAGAATAGAAGTTTTACCAACTCCTGAAGGTCCAGATAATAATGCTATACCTTGATCTCCAAAATCAAAGGTGGAGTCACTATAACATAGGAAATTTTGCAAATGTATCTTCATCTTTGTTTGTAATATATTTCATTTCTGTTAAATCAAATTTAAAACGCAATGGAGAAACAAAATGTAATAGACCATTGGTAGTTTATCAAGACATAACTTTTTATTCTATAATCCACTTAAGGGAAAGAGCTGCTCTACATTAAAAATGTCATGTGGATTAACAATAGAGACCTATAACAATCAGCGACTTGCCGTTAGAGGTGACCGTGAACGTTATCAAGAATTAATGAAAACTGTTAGTGGACGGTGGAATCCTCGTATGCATGGTGGTGAGGGCTGGCTTGTTCCTATTGCAAACAAAGAACAACTGATTTTTTTAATTGACTCTCTAGAAGAGGAAAGTGAAGAAGCCGATGATCTGGAGGAAATCGTGTCTCATATAAAGTCTCGTAAAGAACAAAAGAAGTACCATCGTGAACAGAGCGAGGATGAGCGTAGTGATTCTGAAGATTCTGAAGATTCTGAAGAACAGTCGGAAGACAAGGAAGATTCTGAAGATTCTGAAGAACAGTCGGAAGACAAGGAAGAGAGTAGTGACGATGAATTTATAGACCCAGCCATTACCACTCTGTTAGACAAGCAAGTTAGCGCTACACCGGCCGCTGCTCCTGTAATCATTACAGGAGCAGCGAATGAAGCTCGGGAACTTGAGCGTGCTCGTAAAGCGAACGAGGAACTTGAGCGTTCTCGTAAAGCTAACGAGGAAGCTGATCATAAATTTCGTCAACAGGCCGAAGAGGAAGAGAAACGCTTGGCAAAGCAGAGACGTCGTGCAGAGAAATTGCGTATGAAGGAGGAGATCAAGCGCCTTGAAAGTGAAAAAATTGAGCGCCGTGCCGCTAAGAAGGAAAAGAAGGAAAAGAAGGAAAAGAAGGAAAAGAAGGAAAAGAAGCTTGAAGACAGAAAGCACAATTCCTCCCGAGATCGATGTGAAGAGAGTGTGAGTTCTCGAGAGGATCATCGTAGTTACTCGAAGCAAAGAGATAGTGTTTCCAGTCGAAAGCACAATCAATCTTCTCGAGATCGCCGAATTCATCACGAAGAGGAAGATCCTTTGGATTACTACCGTTCATTCAGTAAGAAGCCGGTGGATTACCGTAAACTATATGAACCTTCTGTCTCCAACTCCCCCGAATATTCTTCTTCCGCCTCTGAGAGCGAGAGTACCGACGATTTCCCTTCCCCTAACACCCCAGTGCAGTGTCGAAGAGGGCATAAGAGTAACAGTAGAGAAGATAACAACCACGGTGACCTTTTCGATAAGGTCAAGGATCTTCAACGACGCTTATACGAAATGGAAATCCAAAACCGTAAACTTCGTACTCAGAATCGTTAAGTTGGTTTATGAAGTTTATTTCTATTAAGAAAATGAAGGAATTTCCTAGCTGTTTGAAACCAGAGAACAAAGAGAAATTCTCTCAATATCGTTATGATCGAAATCTAGCTTACTTGCGTAAAGAGATATTTGAACTAGTCCTTGTTGGAGATGAGAACAGTTACTTTGAGATGGATAATTTTTCCCACAGGTATAAGCTCAAGAAGGGGGAGATAGATAGATTGTGTATTACTGTTACACAAGAATTGGAAAAACTGGGTTGGAATGTAAAGACGTCTTTTGGAGGTACTGGATTATTCGTCTATTCTACCGACGAACCTCCTCCATCTTGTTACGAGGATGAATTCTAATTCTATTTCCCATGGGAAAATAGAATCACCCGGTCCTGACGCGCCATATTAAAAACAAAACTATACAAATAGCTATAACGATTGTAACAGCTATGACCACATAGATCTCAAATGATTGTTTGCTGTAAAGAACACCCGAGTTCTTTTGACGTACTGTAGCTTGATACAGAGCACGATTTTGCACCGACGCGTCTAATCCGGCAACAAAATGTTTCCATTCCGGTAGATCCTCCAGATCTACCGGACGCGATAAATTAAGCCATGGCATTCCAGACATGATTCTACGTGTATAACCTGTAGTGGGATCTATACCACCGCCATATGCGACATCAAAATGAGCAGAAATATTCAATCTTTGTCGTATCAACGAATCTTGTTCACTTAGAAACTCGGGGTGTAAAAGAATAAAATTTGTTGGATAGAAGAAGTCAGGAATTACTCCTATACAGTTGGACTCCAAATTACACATATTCACACCGCGCTTCATTCGAAAGTAACCATCCAGACCCCAATCTGTTCCCCAGCTGTTCTTAATTATCCAATAATCAGTACCTCCCTCGCTTCCCCATCCTACTATCTCGACAGCATGTCCCCCGACTTGTGGTCCCTTCCCGTCCCATTCGTAAATATCGGTTTTGGGATTAAAGGTATAAAAGTCAGGAAAGACTTGCATTCCTGATGCTACCGGACCCCACTTGAAGATATTGTCTCGAATATTAATCTCGCTACCTCCATTTTTTTCTATTCCCAACAGACCGTAGAAATGAAGAGCTTTGTAGAATCGAGCAGGGTCACCTGCTTCTTCTCCAGTTTCTTTATCTAAGAAAAAGTTAGCACACATATCTCCCAATGGTCCAGTAGTCTGTAGACAAAGAGGAAGTTTGGTAACGCTTTCGAATGCACCAATTCTCTGAAAGTCCGATTGTATTCCTAAATTCTTCGTATAAGGTACACAATTCTCTGTATTAGTGCCAATGAGATAGAGATATCGACAAGCATCGATCAGGGTATTACCAAAACATGCGGAGTTTTTAAGTGCTTGGCGATTAAGAGCGTCAGAAACATATAACTCATCATCCGGGTGAGAGATATTAAACTCTTTACCTTGCCAATCACAAAGGATCAGCTTGGTAGGAGAGAGTTGTACATTCATAAGCCCAATTGATTGAATATTGAATCGATCAGCCAGCATACTTGTACTAGCGAAAGCCCAACAACTTCCACATTTACCTTGATCCATTACTTTGGACAACAGACCACTCCACACTTTTCTCCCGTCAAAAGAGTCTGGGATATCTATCGTACGTATGGGTCTGGAGTATGAGATTTTAATGAATGTATTTTCTAGATTTTCATCTTCTTCTCGTAGAATAGTTTGGGTAGGGCGAGCAGTAATCGCTGCTTGTAAACTTGCACTCAACCTTTCCATTTATCTGTTAGCAATATTTTATTGCTAAACGTTTGTGTTCGCAATAAATGAAACACAAACATTGCCTCAGCCTGAGTCTGAACCGGCTTTATAACTTCTCTTCCCGATAGAGCTACAGCAACAGCTACAGCTACAGCAACAGCAACAGCAACAGCTACAGCTACAGTCTGGGTTAAAGGTAACTTGCAATAAACTTAAACTGAGCTAAAGAATAATTTTCTTTCTTATAAAGATGGAAAGCAATCGCATTAAAGAACGCAATAGAATCTACAGCGAAATTAGTCGCATAGAGAAGTATATTGAAACAGACAATGCTACCGAAGACCGTTTGCGGTCTATGCCGTTCAGTAACTATAACAAAACGCAGATTGAGAAGATACGAGAGAAGAATAAAACAAGAGATCAAGATTTACAATATTTGCAGGACAGGTTGGTTCATTTGAATGACGGTATGCTTGATCAAGAACTTGTTCAGGAGCGCAAACGTTCCCAGCGAGAAGTAGACCGTAAGGTTAGTGATACTAAAAAGAAAAAGAATCAAGAACGTGATGAGAAAGAACAGAGAAGTAAACTCTCTCGTCAACAATACGAAACTAATCGATCTTTAGATCGTGAGTATCGTTACAAAAATCGGGGAATGAATATCTCCTACAGGTATTTTACCAAGGTATATAATTCTATGCCTGAATACATGCTGAATAAGATAGCAAACATGCCCAATAACAAAGGATATATTTGGCGCGGTGTATATTGTTACGGAGATCTACCAGCCGAACAAGGACAACCATCAGTGATGTTCGAAAAGAATAAGGACTTGTTGATTATTCACGAGTGGACTAAATACGAGTACAATATCTGGCACAAAAAGGGAAAGAACCGTAGGGTGTTACACGTAAGCAAACCAAGGAGTACTAAGGTTACACGTAAGTAACAGCATTGTGTATTATAAAGTAATTTGATACAATTATTTGGTATCAAATTATTTCAATTTTTGACATGTAGTATCAGATGTACCAGGTGAACATTGATTATAAGGAACGGGAGGTTGTTCCGGAGGAGGACCCCCAAACCAAAGAGATTTATCATCTTTTATAAATTGTTGAGGGAAATTTTTTAATATGCTATTATAATAAATATTAGACTAACAATTTGTGTAATGTTTAATGGTGTCATTTATTTAATACAAAAGAGAATAAATTTTGTGTTTCATGAGCACCAGTTACCGCTACGTAGCGGTAAAATATTTGCTTTAATGGCTAAAAATCTTAAGTATTAATAAATGTCAAAGCAATATTGTTTCGCTATAAATAACCCCACTGGGGTTGAGTTAGACATTATTGCATTGAAAAAATTTGTAGAAAGTCTATATGTGGGGAAGAAGAAAGACCAGTTCAAACAGGACGAACTTCCTCTCGCAGCTCTTTATGCCCGAGCTGATAATAGTATATGTATTTTATTGACAAGTAAAGGTAAAAAGAATATCGAGCGTGTAGAGTCCATTAATCGTAAGCTGAAGACAAAGGATCTAAAGTGGGAAAACGGTATTGTACTAGGAGAACCTTATGAGTTTGATGTAGAGGCTGCCGTGTGGTGGGGTGAACTTAAACCGAACAAAAAAGGTAAGCGCTGGACTAGTTTACGACAAAACGGTCCTTACTTCAAGGACTTGCTTGAACCGTATCAACCACTAGGAGCCTCGTTGACCTACGAAGGAAGAAGTTACCCTCTGACTGCAGAAGAAGAGAAGATCGCTAGCTTCTATGCTAAACGAAAGATCTCGGAAGCCTCCGGTGGAGTTGTAGATGAATGGACCAAAGACCGAGTGTTTAACGACAATTTCTGGAAAGATTTCAAGAAGTATCTAACTCCGGAGAATAAACGTATCTTCAGAGACTTCTCCAAGATTGGATGGGGAAATCTGATTGGCAAGATTGAATCTGAAAAACGTGACCCAACTGCCCAAGAAAAATTGGAAAAGAAAGTACGAAATGAAGAGCTCAAAAGGTACTACGGTTATGCTTATCTTGACGGTCACAGAGAAAAGGTTGGTAACTTTACGATAGAACCTCAATCCATTTTTATGGGACGTGGAGACAACCCAAATCGGGGTAGAGTTAAAAGGATTGTGGTTCCAGAGGATATTACTATTAATATCGGATCTGATGATAATGTACCAGAACCACCGGTTGGTCATCAATGGGGAGAAATAGTTACTCGACAAGATGTCGAATGGTTGGTATCGTACAAGGATAGTATTACTGGCGATACAAAGGAAGTTCGTTTCAGTGCAGAAGGACGTTTCAAGGGTGAATCAGATCTTGTTAAATACGAGAAATCCCGTAAGTTAGAAATGCATATTGACGTCGTGCGGGAAAAGTATATGATCGATGCTTCTTCCAAAAATACAATTAAAATGCAGTTGGGTACGGTTCTATATCTAATCGATCATTTCGGTGTTCGAGTCGGTAATGAAAGAAAAGAGGATGAAGCTGATACGGTGGGTGCATCCACGCTACGTGTGAGCAACATTAAATTCAAAGCTCCCGATCATGTAATTTTTGATTTTCTGGGTAAGGATAGTATTCGTTTCTATAAGGATCTGGTAGTACCAGTACTAATCTACGATAATTTCAAGAAGTTAACAATTGGAAAGAAGAAGACGGAACAATTATTTCACTCAATCTCTTCACGTAGTATCAACTCATATCTTAAAGAATTTGACAAGTCCTTTTCGGCCAAAGTATTTCGTACCCGATTGGCCAGTAAGATCATGTACGAAGCTCTCAAAAATGTTCGTATTCCAAAAGGTGCTACCAAAGCACGTACAAAAACTCTTTTCAACAAGGCTAATGCTAAGATTGCTGATGTGCTCAATCATACCCGTAACGTCTCCAAGAAAGCACAGGACTCTGTAAAGAAGTTTGAGAATGAACTCAAGGAAGTAGAGAAGGAGATTAAAGCCAAAAAGAAGGAAGGTAAGAGCGTCAACGCATTACAAAAGCGTAAAGACTCCTTGAAGAATCGTATTGAGTCTAAGACCGATGTGATGACTGTGGCTATCGGCACGTCGCTGACTAATTATATTGATCCACGTCTGATTGTGTCTTGGGCGGATAAACAGGATGCAGACCTAACTGCTATCTACACAGCTGCTTTGTTACGCAAGTTCACATGGGCTGTCGAGACCACAGATAAGACTTGGGACTGGATAGACTCTCCTCTAATAGGTAACACAGAGCTCGAACCTCTGGATGGTGAAGTAACCGCGGTACAGATCAGTGCAGAAGATAAACCACCAAAGAAAAGCCGTCGCCGTCGTAGTAGTAAAAAGGTCAAGCCTCCTAAACCACCTAAACCACCTAAACCACCTAAATCACCTAAACCACCTAAATCACCTAAATCACCTAAATCACCTAAAGAGCCTCATATCACTACTCCTCCCAATAAACCAACATCTGCACGACCCCCTGTGAATCATAAGCACATCGGTCCGGGAACTGTACATGATTACGAGCTATTACTGCATTTATGTGAAAAACCGGAAAAATACAAGCATAAATTTATCAATATCCCCAGAAATGTGTTAGAATGGATTTACCCTTTCTCACAATATGCTATCAATAAAGGAACGGGTGTAAAGGCCAACAAATACATCGTACAGTTCTACGAAGCAGCCTATGGCCAATAGGCTTTAAAAGCAGCCCATAGGCTATAAAATCAAACTTGCACGCACCCGACACAGGGAGTTCAACGAATGCTTCTAAGTTTTCAGTAATTATATCCTAACCGAGATAATTACTTAACTATATCAGAGCCTATCCAATAGACGTTCAATAGTCTGTTCTAATGCACTGATATCAGCGCCTGTAACGACTTCGTCATCTAGGAACTGTCCGTTCATGTAGAAATGAAAACAAGGCACACCACGAACTGGTGTCGGCCATCCACCACATTTATCATCTACGTTCTCTTTTGCCATAACACATACTCCAGACTTGGAGTACTTGCCGGACAAGACTGCATAACTAGGGGCGCACTGCTTACAAGGACCGCACCAATCAGTGTAATTATCAATTACCACCAGACGATTGTTCTGAATGAGAGCCTGACGTTGCTGTACACTGGTAATACGGGGTACTTGTGCTAAATCTGCTGCTTTAGAAGATTTAGGAGCATTAGGAGCATTAAGAGCATTAGGAGCATTAAGAGCATTAAGATCATTAAGATCATTAGCATTTTGTCCCATAGTCTTAAAAGTTTTGTATTGAGCCATTTTTTCTACTAAGAATCTCAATGCTTTAAGACAATTTAAAATTGAAGTTTAGGGAAAAAACAGAGAATAATTAGTGAAGATGACTCGTACACTTACTGAAAGAGAAATCGAGAATATACTGAGCTTTATTCAGCCACAACAAGGTATCCCTGAAGAAACGGCGATATCGGTGGTCCACGCTACGAAAGAACGCTTCCGTAAACAGCTACAGAAACAACTAGTATATCCTGAGATCATTCCCGCTCTTAGGGATGAACTGATTAGACAGTATAGACAAAGTACAATACAACCGGGTGAAAGCGTTGGTGTTATTTGTGCACAAAGTATTGGTGAAAAACAGACTCAAACGGCACTGAATTCTGTCGATTGGCGGGAAATTCTATTATATACAAAAGATGATACAGCCATTGTTGAACCAATTGGTCAAATGATAGATAGATTGTTAGAACAAGATGTCAAGAATATCACACATATTGAAGAAAATCGCACCGAATATTTACCGCTTCCAAATGGATATATGATACCATCGACTAATGAAGACGGAAACATGAATTGGTACAAAATCGAGGCTGTCACACGTCATTTGCCGGTTGGGAAACTAGTCAAAGTAGTTACGCAGAGTGGTCGTAGTGTTATGGCTACACAATCCAAGTCCTTTCTAGTCTGGAACGGAACAAAGTTTGAAGGAGTTTTAGGAGCAGATGTTAAAGTTGGTGACATTATGCCGACTACATCCGTGCTAAGAAAACCCGTTAATGAACAAAAGTACTTTGATATGGAAACAATCTTTCTAAAGAACGAATATTTGTATACCAGCGAGATTGTAAAGGCACGTGTTTATCGCTTCTCAGGAAAGAAAGGATGGCTAGAACGGAATGGTGTAGATTTTACTGTTCCTTATAAACGACCAGACACTTGTTTTGGAAAACGCAAAGACTACTTTCTGAGTTGTAAACCTGGTCTCGTATACATTCACAACTCAAGTAGATTTGTCTCCCATATTCCTGATAAAATTCCGTTGGATAACGATTTCGGCTTCTTTGTAGGTCTATACATGGCAGATGGTTGGTGCACTAAGACTTTTGTAGGTATTAGCAACAACGATCATGTCATCAGGAAACGTATTACCGATTATTGCGATCGATATGGAGTAACGTACCATTTGGTTACAAGTAAGGGAAAAAATGTTCGAAAGGGAGAGAGCAACGACTTGAAAATACACTCTGCTTTACTAGCCAGAATGTTCAAGTTGATATGTGACACCGGATCTGCCAACAAGCGAGTACCAGAGTTTGCTTATACCGCCCCGAACGAGTTTATCAAGGGACTTATCGACGGTTACTATTCTGGAGACGGGACTGTTTCCCAGAATGACGGTTGTATTGTAGTATCTTCCGAATCTACAAATCTGATCACTGGTATATCTTTTTTACTATCATACTTCAACGTTTTTGGGATTATGAGCAACTTGCAACTGTCCAAAAACATTAGGAGAACCTACACATTGCGGATCAGTAACGGATTTGCTCAACAATTTGCTAAAGAAATACCACTAACAGAATCTAAAAAACAAGAAAGGCTTCAGAACATTACTTTGGAAAAGAAGTACCGTTATACGAAAGGGCTGTTACAGGAAACATTTCCTGATCGTGATGTATACTTTGATATGGTAATATCTGTTGAGTACGTAGATGGAACGACAGAATACGTATATGACCTAACGGTAGAGGTCACGAGGAACTTCCAGCTATGGAATGGGTTAAACCAAAAAGATACTTTCCACACAGCCGGTCAATCAGAGAAGACCATGACTTCTGGTGTACCAAGGTTTCAGGAGCTGATCAACGCAACGAAGAAGCCACGTGTGGTCAATCACACCATCTTCTTTCAACGCGGTAACAGCTCTATTCAGGAGATACGAGAGACTGTTGGACATTCTATCACGGGACTTACATTGGCCGGAATCTCTACCAAGGTCACGGTAGAACTGGACAAAGAGGAGGAAGAGTGGTATCCGGCACACAAGATTCTATTTGGGGACGAGTTTACCAATCATGAACACTGTATTACTTTCAAGCTGGACATGCGCAAGTTGTTCGAGTGCAAACTGTCATTACAGCGGATCGCCTCCTATATCGAAGAAGAGTACGAAGATCTATACTGTGTGTTCTCTCCTCCAGGCAAAGGACAGCTAGACGTGTTCGTGGACACTAGAAACATCATTCTTCCTGAAGATCGTCTGCTTTTCATCGATCAGGACAACGCGGTGATGATCTACATGGAAGAGCGTGTACAGACTACTTTGGAAAAGATGTACATTTGTGGTATTCCAGCCATTACAGAAGTCTTCTACGTCAAGAAGGGTGACGAATGGTCCGTTGAAACCAATGGTTTCAACTCGAAGGAGATCTCCAAGCAATACAGCAGCTTCAAAAGACTGCTAGCACATCCTGACATAGATTACACGAGAACTATCTCTAACAACGTTTGGGACATCTATGAAGTATTGGACATCGAAGCAGCGCGGCAGTTCTTGATCGAGGAGTTCATGAGTATCATGGAAGGTATCAACACATGTCACACCATGTTGTTGGTAGATCGCATGACACACGCGGGTACAATCTCTTCAATCACGCGTTACACACTCAAAACGGATGAATCGGGACCTATGGGGAAAGCATCCTTCGAGGAAACTATGGACAATTTTCTTAACGCTGCTGCACAGGGTCAACGAGAACCAACTAAGGGTGTATCGGCGTCTATTATTTGCGGTAAGCGGTCTGCGATTGGTACTGGTATGATATCGATCGGTATCGATATAAATAGTTTACCAGTGGCAAAACCTAATGTTACTTGTAAGTTACAATCACCTACAATGAAGCGTAGCCATTCTCTCAATCATACTAAGGAAGTGGAAGTTGTAGAAGAAAACGAGGATGACTACTTGTTACCGAATTTTGTCGAAATATAAGGATATAGATATTTAAACTACAAAATTATAAAATACTCTGGCGTATATTTTATTTTTTAAAAATTCTACAGATTTATTCTACAGCTACAAAAGTTCCGACCTCCTCCATTTTTTTGCGTCCGGTACTTTTGGAGATTCTAAAATAAAATACTCTGGCGTATATTTTATTTTTTAAAAATTCTACAGATTTATTCTACAGCTACAAAAGTTCCGACCTCCTCCGGATCTTCAAAAGTTTGTACTTTTGAAGATATAAACCGCTACGTGAATCAATATACATTAAACAACAAAATGTTATTTCAGATTACCTCACATAGCGAATGTGTAGCTCCGTCGGGAAGAGAAGTTATAACACTTCCTTCAAACGTTTAATAGCTATGTTTCTTACACCGTTAACATCGCGATATATAATTAAATCGCAACTAGAACAACTAAAAACATGTTATCTTCAATGTGTCTATCATCAGATATTAAACCACAAATATGTTTTACAAAAAATTAAAACATATTTAAGCAAGTACAAAGCAAGTACACCTGATTATAAAAATGGATGATTGGATTACGCCTAAAAGCAAGAGAATTATTTTTTGATAGTGTGCATGTTCTCAGCTATTTCTAAGTCAATTAGTTGTTTTCCATCGTGATAAATACGCGCTTATGTTTATTATATCAAGTTTTTATAAACGAAATCCAGTCCATCCTCTGGGGATATGAATTCTTATTTTTGACCGCTTCTTAGTAGTAGAGGTAGTAGTAGAGGTAGCAGTAGTCCTAGTAGTCCTAGTAGTCCTAGTAGTCCTAGTAGTAGCGGGAGTAGTATTCCTATTAGTATTCCTATTAGTATTCCTATTAGTATTCCTATTAGTATTCCTATTAGTATTCCTATTAGTATTCCTATTAGTATTCCTATTAGTATTCCTATTAGTATTCCTATTAGTATTCCTATTAGTATT
>Ga0206129_10002826_pt1 | contig 20871 bp, 20 predicted proteins | sample Helgoland_Spring_8_FD_148616 | JGI IMG/M metagenome (GOLD analysis project Ga0206129, IMG submission 148616) | Pelagic subsurface seawater microbial communities from Kabeltonne, Helgoland, North Sea - Helgoland_Spring_Bloom_20160502_2 | ecosystem: Environmental > Aquatic > Marine > Epipelagic ...
GTGATAAGACCATTGAGCTTTAATATCCTATACACACTCGACTCACTGATATAATAACTGTATTTATCTATGATATGCCATGCCAGCTCTCTAGATGATAACTCAGGGCGTTCTAAAGCAATCTCAACCACTTTATCTCTGTCAGCTAAGTTGATCTTATTCCAAACTTCTTTCCTATTACCAGACCTTCGAGCCAAGCCATCATATCCATGCTGTTGGTAGCCATTATACCATTTGTAAAAGGTAGTTTTATTCACTTTTAGTTGCCTGAGAGTTCTGATAACACCAAGATCACTTTGCTCTACAAGACGGATGATCTCCATCTTTTCGTTTTGACTGTAATGCATGTACTTCTTCCTCTTTACTCGGGTGAGCCAATGTTTTTTTTCAAGTCTCTCACTTCTAGTGAAAGATCTGCCACAAGTTCCTTTAAAGAGGCGTTCTCCCCTTTTAATTCTTGAACCTCTGAGGTATTGGCTTCTCGCATGGTATCACCATTTAACCTGTGCTTGCCAGCTTCCATGAAATCCTTACTCCACTTGTAATAGTTTGCTTGATGAATGCCTTCCCTACGACAGAGTTCAGCAATACTCAACTCACCTCGAATACCCTCAATTACAATTCTGATCTTTTCTTCTGAATTATATGCCTTGCGTGTCTTCCTTTTTAGTTCACTAATTAATGAACTTGCATTTCTCTTCTTTCCCATTGTAGTTAAATTTAAGTGTTTACTCTGTTTAAAACACTCTCTTATAATTTAACCCTTATTAGTTCACTTTTTGCTGACGGTATACAGGCTTATCAAATCTTCGTTGAAACCAAATTATCTTTAATTTCGGAATTAGGAAATGTACATTCGTTTATAGCAACTAAAAAAGGGAAACAAATTAACACATTGGATCTAGACTCTTTGAACAAATAATTTTAATAAAAAAAATACCTAATTGTACTTAGTAACTTAAAGATTAATTGATTCTTATGAAACTAAAACTAGTCCATTGATTCTAAAACAAGTAATCTATAATCTATGAACTTCGAACCTTTTAATTCAGTTCTGTCAATAGCGTTTCAGTAGCTAGTTTTCCTAATTCATTTGATGCTAAAGGACTTGCACCTGTGATTAATTTTCTATCTACAATAACGGTCTTATCCGATTCAGTATTAACAATATTAGCACCTAAGCTTCTCAATCTCTCACTCAAACTGTTTACCATGTAACCAGGTAAATAACCAACCATTGGAGTCATTTCATCTATCGCATCAGGAAAAACAGCCATCTTGTAACCATCGTAAAGAAATTTTTGGTTATCCAAAGTCGTTGATAATAATGCCGCTGGCCCATGGCAAAGGGTAATAGTAAATAAGTCATTCTCATGTGCCCAATGTAAGACCTTTGCAACATTTCTATCTTCTGGGATGCCAATCATAGCCCCATGTCCACCAGGCACAAATACCGCTGCAAAAGAACTATCATTTACAAATGAATGAGTGATGAAATCTATCAATTTAATGGGTTTCTTAAAATTTGATTTGTACTCATTATAAATAGCTTTCACATCGTCGTCCTCATTGGGGAAAGCCCACATTTCAAATACAACAGGTTTACCGGTAGGAGTTACAATTTCAAAATCAAACCCTGCATTCTTAAGGTGTAACATTGGCACAAGCGACTCTACCGGATGATTTCCAGTAGAAAATAATTTGCCATTTTTCATCTCCAAGTTTTTTTGCTCAGTGAAGATTACCAAAATCTTCGACTTATTTCCTTGGTATTTTGTATACTTGATCTCGTCAAAATCAGTTTTGGCAACAGTTCCTAAAGACAATGCTAAACTTGAGGGGCTATACGAACCATCATTTTCTAGTTTAGGTTGAGTTAGGGTGTAGATAATAATAAATGCAACGACGATAACACTCACTAACCCGATTAATATTTTTTTTATCATGATGTCAATTTTTAAGTTTTTATTAAATAAGACTTGCCTCATTTTCAATATAATTCCCCTATTGACCTAGCTGATGCAAGGTGCTCGAATACTTCGATACTCTCACAAAAAGATCAATTTCATCAATCATTGGGTTAATTTATAAATTTAATAAGCTCACCTCTGTACCTATTATAATAGATGGACACAAAAATAGTATCGGGAGACCAGGTAAAAATTACCTTATGGTAAGAAAGCTATTTATTTACTTTTTCTGCTCTTATGCGGCTCAGACTTTGTTGCGTGATTCCCAAGTAAGATGCGATATGACAATTTGGAGTGTGCTGCTCAATATCAGGATATTGTTCTAGAAATAAATCATACCTCTCTTGAGCAGTTAATTGTAATTGATTTAAAATTCTTTTGTGCAAACTGACAACATGACGTTCTAAATTTTTTCGCTGAAAGGCCTCAAATTCTGGAAATAATGAATGTATCCCGTCTAATTCCATGGCGCTAAATTCAATAATGGTTGAATCAGTGATGCACTCTACAGTTAGTGTGGCAATTTCTTTGTTATAAATAGCAATAAAATCACTAATCCACCAATCTTTAATAGCAAACTGTAAAGTGTGCTCCTTACCATTTTTATCAATACAATAAGACCTAACGCAGCCATCGGTAACGAAATAGGTTTTCTTTACCACTTGCCCTTGGCGAATTAAAATTTTCCCCTTAGAAAGGGACTTCTCCGTTGAAATGGAAAAAAGATGTTCTTCAGCTCTTTCGCTTAGCGTAATACTGCTTTTTATTTTGTTGATTAATTCTTCCAAATTTTAAATGATCCTTTAATTATTTCTCTTAGTTGCGAAGTTAGAAAAATTTAAATCGGCATAGGTATTTCGAATATTTTTCAAATGGGCCAAAGTTACGTGCGTATAAATTTGAGTGGTCTTGATATGCCCTAAAAAAGACATAAACCCTAAAACAAGCTATTAAAACGAAAGAAAAGCCCTTTAATTTTAGCTTTCTTTATATTATTATGAGTTTTCAATTAACTTCATTGGGGACAAAAACCCAATAGTTTGATGACGACTCCCCAATTGATTTCTCTTGTATTGATGTCTGCACTTTATCTATTGGCTGGGATCAGCCATTTTATCCAACCTCGCTTTTTTCTTAAAATTACACCCAAGTGGGTGCCCTATCCAGAGCTTACGAATTTTGTAGTGGGTGCTGTTGAGGTATTACTGGGCATGGTTTTGTGGGTGGGTGAGCTCCGTTCCTCTGCGGCGATGGGTGTTATCCTATTATTGCTGGCGGTTTTTCCGGCAAATGTTTATCATTTCCAAAAAGCCCGAAGAAAAGGGCAGCATGTGATGGAGACGGCCATTAGGCTACCTTTTCAGGCTTTATTGATCTACTGGGCATATACTTTTGTTTGAAGCGATTAGTGACCTCTATTTTGCACCACAACAGGAAGAAAGCAAAGACGACGCCAGATAATATTTTCCTAGATCCAAAAACAAGTATTAATACCATTTGCTTATAAATATGGTATTTTAGTTTTTTAATCAAAATAGATGGGATATTTAACAAGACGTACGTTATTAAAAATAGGACTAGGATTGTTGCTAATCGTTGTCATGGCTTGGGGAGCGTTAAGATTGTTTTTCCATCTCAATGAGATCCCCATTTATGATGCTCGATTGATCTACAACTTTATCCTTCACTCAGATCGACCCCTGAAGCAATATGAAAATTTAGCCCAACAACTAGGCTATACGTCCTCAGATAAATTACTGATTATCCATGCCGATGATTTGGGTCTGGCACGATCGGTCAATAAAGCCTCTTTTGAAGCGCTCTCAAAGGAATTTGTGAATTCAGCCAGTGTCATGATGCCTTCGCCTTTTGCCGAAGAGGTGGCCGCTTATTATCTCGAACATCCACAAATTGATTTGGGTTTACATTTAACTTTTACCGCAGAATGGACTGATTACAAATGGCCTGGCGTCGCACCTGCTAATAAGATTGAGACCCTTCTAGACGATGAAGGCTTTCTGCATCAAAAGAAAGTAACGGTAATCAAAGAGGGGATTAATGCTGAAATAAAGACTGAACTGCAAGCTCAAATTGACTACGCCCGGGCTTTGGGTATATCGCCGACCCATATGGACAGTCATGAAGGTACCTTATTTTTTGACCCAGCATTTTTTAGAACCTATATAGAAGTGGGGCATCAAAATCAAATACCTGTATTTGTCCCGAAGCTTTTAGCACCACATTTTGATGAACACTTTCCTCTGCCTCCACAGGTAGTATTGGTAGATCAAATGTTTATGGCCTTAAAAGGGACAGAATTAGATGCGATGGAATCATATTATGCAGAGGTTCTTTCATCCATCAAACCTGGGCTCAATCAGTTGTTGGTCCATTTGGCTTTTGATGAGGAGGAGATGAAGGCAATCACTAAAGATCGAGAAGCTTACGGAACCAAATGGCGTGCGAAAGATTATCAGGTCGTGTCAAGTAAAAAATTTCAAGATTTACTTAAACAAAACGAGATCAAGTTGATCCAATGGCGAGATATACAAGCAATTTTATATCCCGAAGCCAACGCTTCTAATCGTCTCTAAAAAAGCAAGAGGTTTCAATCAGCGTTTACAGTACGGTATTTTTTGTTAGTTTAAATTTGAGTCCGCGTAAAAAGAATCATCTCTTAGGGATTTGGAGGTAAAGTCTTTCAACTTTATCTCGAGCCCATGGGGTTTTTCTTAAAAAAGTCAGACTGGATTTGATCGACGGGTCATTTTTAAAACAATTGATATTGATCTTCAAAGCCATATTTTCCCATCCATGATGCTTGATTAGGGCTTCGAGTACATCAGCGAGCTTGACGCCGTGCAAAGGATTATTGGGTTGCTCAGGTTTTGGATTATTGGGCAGATTCATATTTTTATTTTTAATAAAAAAGCCCTCGAATGGGTGCTTTAAATTTTTATTTTTGAGGTCTATGCCTCCCTTGATGGTTCGAGCCCACAGGATAGAAAAAGAAGCTCGGGTTCTTCGTTCAAAACAAATCTTCTTCGCGCTCTAGCATGAGGATAGAGGCTTGAGAAACGATGAAATATTTTTCTTTTTCATACGTCACTTCAAAAGCCCCGTTTTGAAGGAAAATGGCTTTATCCCCTTCTTTGGCTTGCAGCGGTACGTATTTCATTTGGTCTTCTTCTTGTTTCCAAGCGTCATCGTCGTCCATAGGTACCGGAATCGGATACCCAGGCCCAACTTTTACAATGAAACCAGTTTGAATTTTTTCTTTTTCTCTTACACCTGGGGGTAGCAAAATGCCACTGGTCGTTTTGTCTGATTCTTTCAAAGGTTTGATTAATACCCGATCTCCGACGACGATGAGTTTTTTTAATCTATTTTCAGCAGTTAATTCCATAGGTTATGATAAAGGTAAAAATTGGCTTTTTAGTTCGCAAATAAATTAGGAGAAGGTGGATCCGCTTCTTCATCGGTCGCCCTAGAGATTATCCTAGGATCCAATTGTTTGGTGGATTTGGCACCTAGTTTTTTGAGACTTTCTGCTCGATTGACCAAGTTGCCTTTGCCTTCACTTAGCTTTTTCATAGCTTCTTCATAATTGGATTGCGTGGTTTTTAGATTACTCCCCACCTTGATGAGGTCATCAGTAAAAGCACTGAATTTATCGTACATGGCACCTGCTTGACGTGCGATTTCTATCGCATTTTTAGTCTGAGAATCTTGTTTCCAGATATAAGAAATCGTCCTGAGTGTGGCCAATAAGGTACTTGTAGAGACCAATACAATGTTTTTGTCCAAAGCTTTTTCATAAAGCTGATTGTCCTGTTGCAGGGCAATCAAGAGTGCGGGTTCGTTGGCCACAAACATCATCACATAATCAGGTTGCTTAATTTGATGGAGGTTTTGGTAGTTTCGAGCACTCAAGGTTTTGATATGAGTGAGTATGCTGTCCATGTGAAGCTTGAGCTGCTCCGCCTTTTTTTCTTTCACCTCCTCTTCGATGTATCGGGTGTAGGCGGTTAAAGAAACTTTGGAATCAATCACCAAGCACTTATCGTCTGGAAGCTTGAGTATGTAATCCAATCGTTGATTACTGCCATCCTCTGATTTTAAATTGTGTTCTTTGAAATAATGCACATTTTTTGTGAGGCCTACTTTTTCCAAAATGGACTCCAATAAGATCTCACCCCAATTTCCTTGTGCTTTGGCATCTCCTTTCAATGCTCGGGTAAGATTTTCGGTTTCCGCACTCATTTGCTTATTAAGAGCAGTCATATTTTTCAATTGCTCACGCAGTGCCGTATTCCATTGGATACTTTCTTTATTGTTATCGGTGACCTGCTGCTCAAATTTTTGAATGCGTTCTTTTAAGGGAGTGAGAATTTCACCTAAATTATTTCTATTTTGATCGGTGAATTTTTTTGATTTTTCTTCAAAAATTTCATTGGCAAGGTTTTTAAATTCCAATGAAAATTTATTTTGTAGTTCGCTTACTTCTTTTTTTTGTGTCTCTAATTTTTCTTTAAGGTTTGAGAAATTGGCGGAAAGGGTTGCTTTTTCAGTATTCAATTTATCTGCTTTTGCACGCTCCTCTTGCAGCAATTCATTGACTCGAGTCAAATCTTTTTCTAGCAATGCCGTGCGGTCTTGCTCCATAATGAGCTGAAGTTGGGCTTTTTGGACTTCTGGAGCGGGTTTTTTATACCTGACCAACGCAACTAAATAGCCAATGGCTGCTCCTGCTGCTATTCCCATTAACAAAAACCAAATCATATTATACTCCATAGTTCAAATTTATAACTAACTCTAGAATCTTGTCTGCAGATATCCAAATAATTCCATGGACCATGCTACACCCACGTGGACCATAACACCCCCCCATATATTCTTATTTTTAAGGGCGACGATACCCAAGACATAACCTCCAAAGATGGAACTAAGTGTTTCGGTGGCAGGTTTCCCAAAATGCAAAAAGCAATAAGTAGCAACCATAGGTAGGATACTATAAGGCCCAAAATGTTTAACAAATGCATAAATTAAAAACCCTCTAAAAATAAATTCTACGGTAATAAAACTAGTAGCATAGGTTATTTCATAAATAAGGATAGAAACCCATGCAGGCACCTGATGATAAGCAGCAAAAGACGCGCCATGGGCTATCTTATAACGAGGATAATAGGATTGAAGATCACCAAAAAAAGAGCCAATAATGATGAAAATAAGAGCAATTCCCAATAGAGTTAAATAAGGGCTCATATTAAATTTACAAAATGTAAAACCGTAAAAATGGCCCAAAGAGGTATCGAAAGTCAAATAAAAAGCACCAAAAAGGGCCAGTACCATTGTCAACTTCATGGCCCAATTAATACTTGATCTAAGGAGGAACCAATCTTCGGGCGCTAGGGCCCATTGCATCAAAAGGCCCCAATGAATGCCTCTTGAGAGGCCGATAATTAAAAACCCCAAGAGGAAGGTGACCCAAAATCGAGGATCTTTTTGCCATTTGCTGGCTTTTCCAAAGAAATTGAGAAACAAGGCAGTGACCAGAAAAGGAAAACCTTGAAAAAGAGACATTATCAAGGATCTTACCCCAAGATTTGAGAGGGTCTTGATATATTTGGCCTCAAAGTCAAGCGTATAATTGATAGTGATAAAAATAAGTAAGAAGCATAAAATGCTTGCATACAGTTTCAGATCAAAATATTGACGCAGATAATTGATGATGTATTGGTACAATGATTTCATAAAGACCTTAAATATATGTGCTTGATTGTATTTGCTCACCATACCCACCCCAAATACCCATTTATTTTATTGGCCAATCGAGATGAGTATCATGAAAGGCCCACTCAGCAGATGGATTTTTTTAGGGGGGGGGGATCTTATTGGAGGACGGGATTTGCGCGCAGTGGGTACTTGGCTGGCCATGAATAAGTCGGGAGACTTTGCTGCGGTGACCAACGTTAGGGCATCTGCCGTACAACTCAATGCCAAAAGTAGGGGATATTTGCCCGTAGATTTTTTGAAGTCTCCTCAAACAAATCAAGCGTTTATGCGAGGGTTACAAGCTCAGGCGATCAACTATAATGGATTTAATTTTTTGACCAGAAAAGGGGATACTTTACTCCATTTCAATAATCAATTGAAGATCATCAATCAGGTCCCCGCAGGGATACATGGATTGTGCAATGCCAGTTTGAATACCTCATGGCCCAAATTAGATCAATTAAAAACCCGTTTTAAGGCTTCTATTGATAAGAATGTTGACAATGTAGCGTTACTAAACTTAATGATGGATAAACAAATGGCTGAGGATAAATTCCTCCCTGAGACGGGAATAATGCAAGAGATGGAGCGTGCCTTATCTTCTATTTTTATCAATTTGCCAACGTATGGTACTCGAAGTACGACCTTAATCACCATAGACAACGAGGGTGTGATCGACCTGACAGAAATCACACATCATCCCAAACGAAAGGGCAATCAAAAGCATTTTAACTTTAAAACAGTATGAACAAGTTACTCAAAGGGGTTTTTATTGGGCTGATATTTTTTCAACACTGTAATCAAGACAACGTACAGCCAGCTCTTTTAGAGGGGGTGATTGCGGGAGCAACTTACCGCTATCAGTATGGGCGTGCTCAGCCAGTCGCAACCACGGATTTATTTGATATCCAGCTGTTCAGTGAAGATCAAATTGAAGAAGAGCCGTGCCTCATTATCTTTTCTCCAAGGGGCTATATTTCCCTTCAGTTTCCCTTTGAGGAAGGCTTTTATCAAGTACCTTCAGATGTTTCTATCACCTTTCATCAGCCAGGAGTCACTGATGAAAGTTATCAAGCCACTTCTGGTTTTATTGAAGTGTTGGGTGTTAACCTGGGCCGTATCAACGCCTATATGGAAGCGGATTACGACTCTCTGAATAGAGTTGAAGGGACGTTTCTCTTAGATAATTGCTATTAATTTTGGACAATTAAACTTTTATAGGGATCATGAAGTTATCGGCACAGGCTCATAGTCTTCAATAGGTAGGCAGCTGCAAACTAAATTCCGATCACCAAAAGCACTGTCAATTCTGCTTACAGTAGGCCAAAATTTGTAAAATCGTTGTCCTGCCATTGGAAATACTGCTTTTTCTCGGGTATAGGGACGTTCCCATGACTCCCCTAGGACAATTCTTTGCGTATGGGGAGCATTTTTAAGGACATTGTCCTTGGCATCAACCAAACCACTTTCAATTTCGGCGATCTCAGAGCGAAGGGAAATCATGACGTCACAAAATTGATCTAATTCTTTTTTGGTTTCACTTTCCGTGGGCTCGATCATCATCGTGCCCGCGACAGGAAAAGACACCGTGGGGGCATGATAGCCATAATCCATTAACCTTTTGGCAATGTCTTCTACTTCGATACCCACCTCTTTGAAACGTCTACAATCAATGATCAGTTCGTGCGCATTGCGATCATTATTTCCTTTGTAAAGGACGGGATAATGGTCAGCCAATCTTTTTCCTATGTAATTGGCATTAAGAATGGCCATCTCGGTAGCCGCCGTTAAGCCTTCACTTCCCATCATCGCAATGTAGGCATGAGAGATGGACAAAATACTGGCACTCCCAAACTTTGCAGCAGAAATTGATTTAATACTTTTTTCCCCATGATGAGGTAAAAACGGTACCAAGTGTTGGGCGACACCAATGGGACCCATTCCGGGGCCTCCTCCTCCATGAGGAATACAGAAAGTCTTATGCAAATTGAGGTGACAGACGTCCGCACCAATCATGCCGGGTGAGGTGAGTCCTACCTGCGCGTTCATGTTGGCACCATCCATATACACCTGGCCACCATGCTCATGTATTAAGGCACAGATCTCTATGATCGCCTGCTCAAAAACACCGTGGGTAGAAGGATAAGTGACCATGAGCGCGGCAAGGTTTTGACTGTGCTCAATGACTTTTTCTTTTAAATCAACCAAGTCGATATTCCCTTCAGGATCACATTTGACAATTGCCACTTGCATGCCTGCCATCACAGCACTCGCTGGATTGGTTCCGTGGGCAGAGGAAGGGATTAAAGCAATTTTTCTCTGCGAATTACCGTTATTGAGGTGGTATTGACGGATGACCATCAGGCCAGCGTATTCACCCTGTGCACCACTATTGGGTTGGAAAGAAACGCCCGCAAAGCCGGTAATTTCTGACAACCACGCATGTAATTCTTCGATTAAATGATGGTAGCCTTGGATCTGATTTTCGGGGGCAAAAGGGTGGATTTGACCAAACTCTGGCCAGGTTACCGGTAGCATCTCGGTGGTGGCATTTAATTTCATGGTACACGATCCCAAAGAAATCATGGAATGAACCAATGAAAGGTCTTTATTTTCCAAACGCTTCATGTAGCGTAACATTTCATGTTCAGAATGGTAGTTATTAAAGACCTCATGATTTAAAAAATCTTGATTTCTTTGAAGTTTACCATCAATAGATACTTCTATTGATTTTTCAACCAAAGGGATACTCTTTCCCATCGATTGGGCAATTATTGTGAGCACTGAAATCACATCTGCTTGGTCATGAGTTTCGTCAAAGGAAACACTGACATCATTTTGTTGATGATACCGGAAATTCAGGTGTTGTGCCTCGGCAAGGGCGCGTAGTTTTTTAGCGTCACCGACTGAAAAATAAACAGTATCAAAGAAGGTATTTTGTTGCGTGGTAATGCCGAGTTCATGGAGTCCTTTTTCGAAAGATTTAGCTAAACCATGTATTTTTTGCGCAATTTTTTTGAGCCCTTCAGGTCCGTGATACACCGCATACATCCCCGCCATAACCGCTAAGAGGACTTGTGCAGTACAAATGTTGGAGGTAGCCTTTTCTCTTCTGATGTGTTGTTCTCTTGTTTGCAAAGCCATTCTGTAAGCCCTATTGCCTTCGCGATCTTTTGAAATGCCAATGATTCTTCCCGGGACGTTTCTTTTATAAACTTCCTTGGTAGCAAAAAAAGCCGCATGAGGCCCTCCAAAACCCATAGGTACCCCCAGCCGTTGTGAAGTGCCGATGACTACGTCGGCCCCCCATGCTCCTGGTGGAGTAAACAAGGTTAACGCCATGAGGTCAGTCCCCACGGCGATCTTAATGTCATGAGACGTAGCTTTTTCACTAAAGTCCTGCCAGTCCATCAATCTACCTTCATTATTTGGATATTGGACATAAACACCAAATACGTTAGGGTCTGATAAATCTGCTTGAGATAAGTCCAAACATTCTATTTCGATGTCAATGGGTGTCATCCTTGTGGTCAAAACTTCGAGAGTCTGTGGAAAAATACTTTGGTCTACCAAAAGTTTATTGGCTTCTCTTTTTTGCCTTGGTCTTGTTTGCACAAGCATCGAAATAGCCTCTGCGGCAGCCGTGGCCTCGTCTAAAAGTGATGCATTGGCGATTTCCATACCTGTCAGCTCGATAACCATCGTTTGGAAGTTGATAAGGGCTTCCAGTCGTCCTTGAGCAATTTCAGCTTGATAAGGCGTGTAAGCCGTATACCAACCTGGGTTTTCCAGGATGTTTCGTTGAATGACAGGGGGAACAATGGTGTCATAATAACCCTGGCCAATAAAGGAATTGGCCACCGTATTTTTTTGAGCCGTTATTTTCAGATCTTTGATGTAGTCGTATTCACTTTTGGCAGCGGGTAAGTCTAAGTTCTTTTTAGACCGAATTGATGAGGGAAGGGTTTGTGCAATTAAGGTTTCCATGGAGTTTACCCCAATAGCCGCTAACATTTCCTCAGTTTCCTTCTGAGAAGGACTGTTGTGTCGATACTGAAAAGAATCTCGGAGGTTTAAATCAATGATCATTTTTTCGATAAATTAGGCCTTTTCTTTAATTTTTCCCAAATTTAAATCCAAAACACTTCTTTTGGTTAAAAAGTGCGATGAGTTTTGATGTATGGTTTCGCGCATTTACCTCAGCAAAAAAAAAACATGCAATACGCTGAAATTTTACATAAAATAGGACCAATATTTTTTTAAAAAAAAAGAAAAAAATGAATGTCAACGGCGCTTTTAAATGAAAGGAGGAATTAGGTATGTTCCTGAAGGTCATCCCTGTGATTTAGTTGTAAATTTACGGTGAGTATGATAAAAGAAAGACCCAATGAGTGAAACTTATTTAATTAAGGCTGGAACCCTTGTAAATGAAGGAAGGGTTTCGCATCAGGATGTATTGATAAGAAATGAGTGTATCGAGCAGGTCGGGGAATCCTTGGAGCCCAAGATCAATTATAAGGAGATCAATGCGGCAGGGAAACATTTATTTCCAGGAGTGATCGATGACCAGGTGCACTTCAGAGAGCCGGGACTCACTCAGAAGGGGGAGATTTATACGGAAGCCAAAGCTGCCGTGGCAGGAGGCGTGACCTCCTTTATGGAGATGCCTAATGTACAACCCCAAACATTGACTCAATCCTTACTGGAAGAAAAATATGAAATAGGAAGAAAAAAGAGTTTGGCCAACTTTTCATTTTATATGGGTGCGTCGAATGAAAATTTAGAGGAGGTAATGAAAACAGATCCTCGACAGGTTTGTGGGGTTAAGGTTTTCATGGGCTCTTCCACTGGAGACATGTTGGTGGATGACACTCAGACCTTGGAACGCATTTTCAGTCGAGTGTCTATGTTGATTGCTACACATTGTGAGGATGAACTGACGATCAGAACCAATATGGCACATGCCCTTCAAAAATACGGTCAGGAGATCCCCTTTGAACAACATCCCATCATTCGATCAGCAGAGGCATGCTATCTTTCGTCATCACGTGCGGTCAGTTTAGCAAAAAAATATGGAACCCGACTCCATGTCCTTCATATATCTACTGGTAAGGAGCTGGAACTGTTTGAAAATGAGACCTCGCTGTCCTCCAAGAAGATTACCGCAGAAGCTTGTATTCACCACCTTTGGTTCAGTGATGAAGATTATCAGCAAAAAGGAGCATTAATTAAGTGGAATCCTGCCGTAAAGACATCCAAAGATAGGGCCCAAATATGGGATGGCCTCTTGGCGAACAAAATTGATGTGATTGCTACAGATCATGCTCCCCATACACGACAAGAAAAGAATCAGATTTATGCGAATGCACCTTCAGGAGGACCATTGATTCAACACAGTTTGGTGGCCATGTTGGAATTTTATCATCAAGGGAAAATTTCATTGGAACAAATTGCTGAAAAAATGAGTCATGCGGTAGCTGTTTGTTACAAAGTGCAGCAAAGAGGCTTCATTCGTGAAGGTTATTTTGCGGATTTGGCACTGGTGGACTTGAATTGCCCTTGGCGAGTGGGTCCGGATAACATAGTTGCCAAATGCGGTTGGAGCCCATTTGAAGGGGCTTTGTTCCGTTCTCAAGTAGAAAAAACTTTTGTGTCTGGACACCTTGCTTATGACGCCGGACAGTTCGATGAGAAAATAAAAGGCAAGCGCCTATCTTTTAATCCTTAAAACATTTAATATTTATAGTAAAAGATTAAATTTGCCTTCTTTTATAAATGGTGGTTGTAGTTCAGTTGGTTAGAACGCCTGATTGTGGTTCAGGAGGTCGCCGGTTCAAGTCCGGTCTTCCACCCTTCAAAAAGCAGTTAAGTGATTAACTGCTTTTTTTATTAGCAGTCGGATATGTTTAAAAGCACTTGTTTTTGTTAATCATATTTTTTGAACGATCCTAATAAGTCTTACTCTACATTTATTGCTAAACTTAACAAAATCATCATGAAATTAGCCGTATTATATCTATAACCAAAAGATATTAAAAAGTTTAATTCAGATTATAATGAACACATTCTATTTTTAAATAAAAAATTGAATATACCCGCTGATGTGACGGCTTATGAGGTGACAGATTTTGTTTCGGGACCGTTTGGAGAACCTGCTTATTACAAAATGTGGGTGATGCCATTTGATTCGCAATAAGCATTAAACGCCGCATTATCAACCCCCGAATTTCAAGCAGTAGCAGCAGATGCCAATCACATCTCGAACGGAGGGGCTCCGACCCTTATGATTGGAGCCTAAATTTGACCCGTTGGATTCCAACCTCAAGTGGAATGCTTTCAATTGCCTTTAGGTTATTTTATCCTTTGTGTTCCCCTAAGCATTAAACAGTTTAGTGGGAGACTGAATTCCTGTCTCCCTTGACTCATAATGTTTTTAGATTTAATGGGATATGGATCTCATTTATTGTGCCTAGCTTGATTTTGCATTTAAATGATTGATTTAAAGCAGAACTAAATAATCAGCCATAGTCCCACGTAAGGACTGATAGGATAAACTTTATCTATTGGGGAATTCACATGCGCAATTTATTTACGTAACTGTTCCGGTTAGTCATGGGTTTTCATGATTGATTTTTTTATTTCCAAAGTAGGGTAGAGATATGAGAGGATTGACCAAACGGTCAAAGGTCTCCTTGAAGCGCTGATAGGGGCTTTTTCTCATGTTGGAGTGAGTGCTTTATGGCGGATATGTAACGAGCGCTTTTGAAATTTATAGAACAACACAAAAAAGAGAACCAATTTGATGAACTATTACGAGAATTGTTTAATTTGTGTTACATTTTATCAACGCCGATATGAAAATTTATCAATGCTTTGGGATTATGGCTTGCTCAATGCTTGCAATAACCCATTCAGTAAAGGCGACCAACCCCTATACCGAAGAAATCAAAAGTTTCCATGAACCAGTGATCGAGGTTTACGAGAATGACCCTCTAACCAAAAATGAGGATTCCATCGAAGAAGTATCCGATGAGGAGAAAAAAGAGCTGCAAAAAAGTCAAGCGAATGTTGCTGACTCATCTTACAGTTCATTGATTAAATACAACTTTGTGTTTTATTTCATTTATAAGCATAAATATGAAAACAGAAGCCAAGAGGGGCTTGAGGGACTCAGTATAGATTAATGATCAGAAGCAATAAAATCGCTTAACTCTTGAAGTGTTATCCGACCTTCGTAATAAGAACTGCTGAAAATCACGCTATGTATACCAATCTTTTTTAATTCCTTTATATCGGCGAGATCACGCACTCCCCCTTTGGCCAGAACATGAAGGTTTGGGAAATGGGCGAGGAGTTCTTGATATAACTCCATTGGAGGCCCTTCGAGCAGCGCTTCCCTAGAAATATCTGTTGTTTTGATGTATTTGAGCCCTCTTTCGTAGTAGTAGGCGATGTGTTTGAAAAGATCAACTTTGGTTTTCTTTAGCCAACCACCCACTCTAATTTGACGATCTAAACTATCTGCACCCAACATTATTTTCTCTCGCCCATGAGAAATCATCCAAGCTTTGAATAATTCTGGACGATAAATAGAAATCGTGGAGGCCGTGATGCTGTCTGCACCAAATTCAAAGGCTTTGTTGACGTCGCCATCGGTATGCAAGCCCCCAGTAAAATTTATTTTAAGGGAGGTGTGGCCCGCAAGCATCTCAAGTGTAGGGTAATTCACAATGTGCCCCTTTTTAGCACCATCCAAATCAACCAAATGTAGTTTGTGTATGCCGGCACTTTCAAATTGTTTGGCCAGATCGAGTGGGCTTAGGTCATATACTTTTTCCTTTTTAAAATCACCTTTGATCAATCGCGCCGTTTGGCCATTATGAATTAATATCGAAGGAATGATCTCCATTATGGATAAGTTTATGTGTTGCTCGAGACGAATGATTAAGCCATAATATACAAATATAACAGGTCAATGGTTATCAGAGTTGACTTGAATCAATTTAAATCCTTCTCCATGAATCGTAATGATTTTAAATGCGTCTGTTAATTGAAAATATTTGCGGAGTTTGGCAATATATACATCCATACTTCTGGCATTGAAATAGCTATCATTTTTCCAAATACGCTTGAGAGCTAAGGTCCTATCCACAGTTTGATTTAGATTTTCCAAAAACAATTTCATCAGTTCGTTTTCTTTGGTAGTTAGGGAGATATTATGCTGATCGATGATTAATGTGTTTTCGTTATAATGGTATCGAATATTTCCTACTACATATTCTTTTGGAAAGGCGGCTGATTTTTTAGAACTGGATCGTCGTAAAATGGCATTAATTCTGAGCAGTAATTCCTCCATACTAAACGGTTTGGTAACGTAATCATCGCCACCTATCTGAAACCCTTTTAAGACATCTTCTTTCATAGATTTAGCCGTCAAGAAAATGATAGGAATATCAGCATTGACCGCTCTGATATCTTTGGCTAGTGAAAAGCCATCCTTTTTTGGCATCATTAAATCCAGTAAACACAAGTCATATTGGCCCTCATAAAAAGCGGTGAGACCAGCCTCACCATCAGTGGCCAAGTTGGTCGTAAATCCCTTTAATTTGAGATATTCCTCAAGGATCTGGCCCAGGTTAACATCATCTTCAACCACTAATATTCTTGTATTATTCATAATCTAGAGGGAATTTAACTATAAAATTGGTCCCTTTTTTAAGCTCACTTTCCACTTCGATGCTTCCATGATGGAGCGTAATGATCTCTTTGACATAAGCCAGACCAAGTCCAAAACCTTTGATATTGTGTACATTGCCACTGGCCACGCGATAAAATTTCTGAAAAATACTTCTTTGGGCTTCTTTGCTCATACCCATCCCATGATCTTTGATGGAGCAAATGAGCTGACCTCTGATGTTTTGTGTTCGGATCATGATATTGGGGGCATCCTTTGAATATTTCAAAGCATTATCTAATAGATTGAGAAGGACACCCAAGAGATAAGCTTCATCCCCTTTTAATTTGAACTGGGAGGCCTTTAATGCCAATTTTAGATGTCCTAATTTACGCTCCATTTGAATAGAAATTTTGTCTACTGCTTGTTGGATAATGGCATGAAGATCCACGGTTACTAAATTTAATTTTAATTCGTTTTTATCGAGTTGTGCCATTTGCAAAACATCGGCTACCTGGCTCTCTAAGCGTTTATTTTCATCTGCAATGATGCCTAAATATTTCATTTTCATGGAGGGCTTCTGCGGAATTGTTGGATCAAGGAGGGCTTCGATGGCCAATCCGATGGTGGAAATGGGCGTTTTGAATTCATGGGTCATGTTGTTCATGAAATCGGTTTTCATTACCGAGATTTTTTTCTGCCGAACAATGGTAAAAACAGCATAGCCGAAGCAAATTAAAATAATGAGAATTAACAAAGCTGAGCTAGATAAAGGAAACCAGATTTTACTCATGAGATACTTCTCTTGACTCGGAAAATCAATGACCAGTAAATTGGGTTCATTGGTGACATCGTTGGGGAATAAATTGGTTTTGAAGTGGCTTTGTAACAGCCGTTCATTTGAGTAATCTTTGCTGATTTCAATTAATCGACCGGAGCGCGGGTTGATGATGGCATAATCATAGGGTATATCAATACTCTTTTTCTTTAACTCCGTATGAAGAAGAGAATCCAGTTGATCAGGATCAAAACGATTGGTGAGCCCAATCTTAGGCAACATCATTTCCTCCAAAAGACCCATCATCATATTGGATTTATTAGAAATTTTTTCCAAAATTTCTTTAAGATTTGAATTGAGAGTTTCAGTTTCCGGCGCATCTTTAGGATAAGCAAATTGAATATTTTTGATATTGGATTTGAGCACGTCGAAGAAGGCCTTCCCCATCTGATTGGATCTAAGGGGTGCACCTACCACTTCAAAAGAAAAATTGAAACTTCCTGTACTAGAGAGACTGTCATCAAACCGAATCTTTTTTTCTCCTTGAAGGGCCTGTCTTTGATTTAGGGGGGGAGTTGCTTGAAATTGAAAGGGTTGAAATCCTCTTGATTGACCTTGAGAGGAGAAATTACTTATTTTCCGATTGACATAAAATAAGGCCTCTTGTTGTTCTAGCTTCTTAGTTACATTTGACAAAGCCGTCATGACATCACGTTCAAAATGGTCACGATTGCCAGTGATTACCGTATCAATCCAATACCATTGAAAAGCAATGAGGCCGGTGAGTGCAACGCTCATTAGGGTAATAATCCAGCCTAACCTATTTTTACTCATGTACAAAAGTAGGTAGATCTACACTTTGAGGGCAGTAGATTAACTGTTTTTAACAAAAAAGGCGGGCCAAGAGGGCTTAAAAGCGCTATGGGCCAAGATGTGGGAAGTACTGGATTCGAACCAGCGACCCCCGCCCTGTCAAGGCGGTGCTCTAAACCAACTGAGCTAACTTCCCATTTTTTTTAAAAAATAGGCTAGACTTCTCTTTTAAATCAGCATTCAAAATTAAATAATCACCCGTTAACATTGTAAGAAATTTAAATGATTATTAACATATAATTTGTCTTTATGATCAGAGGATACTTTTGAGGTGGGTCTGAAGAGCTTGACGGCTGTGAGGATATAGAAACGGAGGCCTGATTCAATAGGTTTCCCCCATGAAGAAGAGGGTTTCTTTCTTTGTATAAAGGAGTTGGTCATATTTTTCATTTACTTTATCATTATTTTAATATTCTACTGATTATGCCCTTGTCTTTTCAATATTATCAACCTGCGCTCCTTAGAGACCTCTATTCGTGTTTTATATGGACGTTTGCCCAAGCCAACGCCCCCTTGCAGTTATCTTATGAGGATTTTTCTATCAGAATGTTAGAAAAACTAGAGCTGGATGGGGGGATTAGTGGCGTGATGTTTGAGGATAAAGCACTTATTGGTTTTGTATTGCAGAGCCGGGCCCATTTTCAGGGATTAGATACCGTTTATAATGGAGGCACCGGTGTCATAGCAGTGTATCGGGGAAAGGGAATCATTCAGAAAATATATAAAAATTTACTGCCCTATTTGAGGGAAAGTGGCGCGGACAGAATTTTACTGGAAGTCATCACGACCAACGCGCGCGCACTGAAATTATATGAGACTATGGGATTTCAAAAAAAACAACTGCTGCATTGCTTTAAGGGGTCTATTGTTACGGATATGGGATTGAATCATCTTATTTTTCGGGAATCGCAGGATTTTAAATTGGATCGATTTAATACATTTGTTGACTTTTCACCCTCTTTTATAGATGCCAACGAACGTTTAAATGCCAACTGGAAATACGAAAAATTGATAGAGGGTTATCAGGGGGACACGTTAATAGGCTATATCATTTTTCAAAAACATTTGGGGAGGATATCACAGTTGGGGGTACGAAAGGATCACCGAAGACAAGGCGTGGGAACCGCTTTGCTGCAACATGCCCAGCAGGTATGTCAAAGAGACCTGACCTTGATGAATATCCCCTCTGAAGCAAAGGGCATGTTCAATTTTTTAATAAATACAGGATTGGTCAATAATGTGGATCAATATGAGATGGAAATGAGGTTATGAAGATCGCGTGGTCACAGTTGGTTAAGGAAGTCGAAGGGACAGAACTCTGTCATCATTCAGAAGTAATGATTACCCGGTTGGGTTATGATTCACGATTGATTTCACTATGGGAGGGTTTGCTTTTCGTGGCTCTGAAAAGTGCACGAGCGGATGGGCATGATTTTATTCCTGAGCTTTATGCCCGAGGGGTTCGTTGTTTTGTGGTGGAAAGGCCCATAGAGGTTAAGGCCTATCCCGAAGCCAATATCTTTTTAACGCCCTCGAGCAGGGCCTGTTTACAAGATTTGGGAAGATGGGCGGTCGCACATCACTCCATCCCGCTGATTGCTATTACGGGTAGCAATGCCAAGACCTTGGTTAAAGAATGGTTGGCTACGCTCCTTTCAGAAAAGTTTGTGTTGGCCAAAAGTCCCCGGAGCTTTAACTCTCAAATCGGGGTACCTCTTTCGGTATGGGATCTGTCAGCGCATCATCAAATAGGCATTTTTGAAGCAGGGATCTCTCAACAAGGGGAGATGGAGCATTTGGAAAAAATTCTTCAACCGAGCATAGGGATCTTTACTAATATTGGAGAAGCCCATGATCAAGGGTTTAAAGATTTGGCAAATAAAATTGCCGAAAAAGCAAAATTGTTTGTAGGGACCCAGCAAATCATTTGTCGGCGAGACCATGCCGAGGTTTTTGATTACTTAAAAGGATTGTACCCCAATCGGATATTTGACTGGTCCACTACGGACCCGCAAGCGTGCTTTTATTACGCCCTTTCCAAAAACAGCGTATCCCTTCAATATCAAGGCGCTTGGTATGTCTTTCAATTTCCTTTTTCTTTTGAAATTTGGATAGAGAATGCCCTGCATGCCCTCACAGCAGCCTTACTTTGTGGATTGGATCAAGCGACCCTTCAACAGGGTTTGGATAAACTTAAACCTTTGGAAATGAGGTTGGAAATTAAAAAGGGAATCGATAATTGTTATTTGATTGATGATACTTATAACAACGATTTTCAGGGCCTTACGGTGGCCCTTGACTTCCTAAAACAACAAAAGCAGCGGCAAAATAAGACGGTTATTTTAACAGACATTCAGCAATCTGGGTTGACCGATGCCCACCTTTATAAAAAAGTGAATGAATTATTGGTCAGCCAGAAGATCAACCGGCTGTTTACCATTGGCAAACAAATTGCGGTATTTCAAGATCAGTTTGAGATACCCGTTATTTCTTATCTCACGGTAGCAGATTTTTTATCAAATCAACCTAATTTTCAGGATGAGATGATTTTAGTTAAAGGGGCAAGAAAGTTTGCTTTAGAACGAATTATTCATCGACTGGAAGCTAAAAAGCATCGAACCCAATTGGAAATCCGGCTGGAAGGGATTGTTCAAAATTTAAATCAATATAAGCAACGGCTCTCAGAAAAGACCAAAATAATGGTCATGGTGAAAGCTTTTGGCTATGGAGGAGGGAGTCTTGAAATAGCCAATGTATTGCAATTTCATCACATTGATTATTTAGGCGTGGCTTACTTAGAT
>Ga0206129_10002834_pt1 | contig 20854 bp, 21 predicted proteins | sample Helgoland_Spring_8_FD_148616 | JGI IMG/M metagenome (GOLD analysis project Ga0206129, IMG submission 148616) | Pelagic subsurface seawater microbial communities from Kabeltonne, Helgoland, North Sea - Helgoland_Spring_Bloom_20160502_2 | ecosystem: Environmental > Aquatic > Marine > Epipelagic ...
TTTTTTTTTTTTTTTTTTAATTTTTTTTTTTTTTTTTTTTTTTTTAAATTTTTTTTTTTTTTTTTTTTTTTTTTTTTATTTTACAATTTAATTTTATCTTAATGTATATTATAACTATGTATAATAAAATTTATAATCCAGTAGATAAAAAATTTTATAATATTCAAACTAAAAAAGGTAAATCAATATTAAAAAAATATTTACTACATAATAATGGTTCCGGTAATGTGAAGGCTAATAAGAAAACAGCTGTAAAAGGGACTATTTCATTACATGAACTAAATTTAAGAGATTTCAAAGATTTACAATTAGTGTATACTAATTTAACTAAAGATTGGAAAAATAGAATCGAGAAAAAATTAAATAAAAAAATGACACAATCGGAAGTATATAATGAATATATTAGCTATATGAATTATCTCAATTTAACACCAATTCTTAATAAAAATGACTTCAAAAAATTACAAGACAAACAGTGTTTCTCAATAGATTTATATAAACCAATTTATAATAATATAGTTGATTTTATGAGTTTATTAGATAGTATTAACAATGAGGCTACCTTTTCAAAAAAGAAACCTAATCTACTAAACAAGATGAATAAAATAATATCAATGATAGAAGATTTAGCAGCAACAATTATAAAATCGTATGATATGAAAGGAGGTGATCCATTAATTAAAGACGGGGTAGTGGGATGTATGGGTAATTCTACTGAAACACATAATCGTATAGATCCTATTACGAATGAGGTTATACGAGAAGAGTATTATATAGATCCTATTGATTATGATGTTATACAAATTGAGAATTATTTACAAGAACCAATAAATAAAGGATGTTATACAACATCTAATTTATGTGATTGGTTACAGAGACAAGCAGATAGCTATAGGCCTCTTACAACTCCACTTTCTCGAGAGCATATTACAGATGATTGGTTTGTGACAAATTGTCCTAATGCAACCCTCCCCGTGCCCCGCCCCCACCCAACCACCGGAACAGACGATTCCTTTTACACCGATCACGGCTTGGTGATGCCATCTTTTTCTAGTGAATTACTTGGGGGAATTTTATGGAGTGGTGTATTTTCGTCCTACATCTGCTGGGCCAGTGGGGCAACTGCAGAGTTTACTGCTATTTATAATACAATCGGTTTTGCTTATGTATTTTATAATGTTGTACAGAACCGGCGGGAAATGCGTAGGTTAGGGTACCGAGAGTCATAAGAATCTCACTAAGATTTTTTTTTTGTTCTAAAAATATATTTTTTTCAGTTTACCGCCGTATTAGTAATTTACTTCTCAGTTCATTATGATAAACACAATTTCTTTTGGCAATTTTTAAACCAAGTGTAATATTTATTTTCATATAAATATGTATATGAAAATAGCTATTGGATTTTTCGGTATTACCAGAAGTCTAAAATATACTATAAAATCAATCAATGATAATATTTTTGATGTATTAAAATCAAATAGTATAGAGTATGATGTTTATATTCATTCATATTCTTTATCATATTATAAAAATTTAAGAACAAATGAATTGATCGATGATTCTACTAAAATAGATAATGAAGAATATAAACTATTGAATCCATTATATTTTAAACAAGATAAACAGGATGATATAAAAAAAAAACTAAACTTTTTATCATATAGAACTCATAAAGATCCTTGGAATACTAATTATAATTCGGTTGATAACTATATATTAGGTAGCTATTCAAAATATATTTTAACTAAAATGATTGAAAAAAATATAAATGAATATGACTATATTTTATTTGTCAGACCCGATTGTTTATATTTAGATAAAATAAATATTAAACATTTTGAATTAATAAATGATAAATCAATAGTTACACCTATAAATCAATGTTATGGTAAACATAATATTAATGATAGATTTGCAATTACTAATAAAAAGACATATAAAATATATGGAGAAATTTTCATTCATTTATTAAGTATAAGTAAAAATCAACCATTGCATTCAGAAACAATACTAGGAAATATTTTAATTGAAAATAATAAAATAAATATCCATAAAGTAGACTTTAATTTTTCCAGAATAAGATGTGATGGTAGAATTCAAGACACTATATTAACACAATTATATCCTGTTTATAAAAATTGTTCAAAATTAATTTAAAAATTGATAACTTATTATTAAATTAAATTAATTAACAATAAAACTTATGGAAAATTTTATTTATAAAGAATTATTGGATTCTGCAAATAAGGAATTGGAAAATCTGATATGTCCTATAAGTGGATTTATTATGAAAAATCCTGTAATCACCGGATCAGGACATACCTATGATAAAGATAGTATAATTCAATGGTTTCAAAATAAAAATACTGATCCTCTTACAAATCAAATAGTTAATACAAAACTGCTTATTCCTAATTATAATTTAAAAAGTTCTATTAATGCATTTATTGATAAAGTCTCTGTTAAAAAAGGTGATGAATGGAAAAATATACAAAGTATATGTAGAATTTATAAAATTGAAAAAGAAAAAGAAGAAGAGAATAAAAAAAATAAAGAGAAAATTTCAAATGAAATGGAACTAAAACCAATAGAATTGATAGGAGAAAGACAGACAACTGAAGATCGTATCAGAGAGCACCGTAAACAAGGTAGAAATCAATTTGATTTAACTGTTTTTATAAATGCGAATGCACCATATGATATTAGTTATAAAACAATTAAATATATATTAAGTGAACTCGAATCTAAAAAAAAATCTTCATATGAAGATGCTATGAATTTATTACTTTATTTATATCATTAGTATAATTAATGTATAGTTGCTTTGTCTACTAATATTTTAATAAAATTAGCAAATTTAATTAATAAATTTTTATTTATATGAAATTTATATCTTATATGAATAAAGTAAGTAAAACATTATATAGAAATAATTTAAGATTAATAAAAAAATAGATAGAGACGTATTAAATGTTGGAAATAATATGGGAAGTTTATATATAATATCAAAACTAAATACATTAAAACAAAATTATGAAAGAAATTTGGGATTTTCAAATAAATCGCTTGAAGTATTGTTAAAAAAGGGATATAGAAATCTTGATCGTAAAGATTTAGAATTTAATGTATACAAAGATTTAAATTCTATAAATACAATGATGTATAAATTCAAAAACTCTCAAATAAAATATTCTTCATTAAGTGAAAAACAAAATAATAATGAAAATATTCTAGATTATATTAATTCTAAAAATATATCTTAATATTTAACTGCATCAATACCCAGACCATCTATAAAATTTAAAATATCATCTAATCTGACGGAATTTATAATTTGTCTACGCTTAATTGCGGGTGCCTTTGAATGGGCAAAATTTTTAAGTACAGTTAATAAAGCTTTATCATTTAATGATTGTTGTCTACATTGATGTGGATATAAACCTTTAATTATCTGAGCATCGTCTAATGTTAAATTACTTGGATTTGTATCAATAAATGTTTCTAAAACTCTATACATTTCAATAGTTACACTATCAATGCTTGGATATTTAGATCCAAATATAGATGCTTTATTTTCTGCTATCATTTTATTTAATATTTTTAAATCCTCTATTAAAGGAATACTAAAATTACCCTGTATCTCTCTAGAAGTTTTTATTACAAGATCTTCCATATTTATACTACTAGTATCTTTATTATCTTTTATTTTTTTTTCACCAGCATTTTTAATTGAACGATGAACTTCTAATATATTTTTATAATTTGAATTTAAAATATAATCTCCATCAAGCATTTCCGACAGATAGTCATAAGATCCTACTTTATCTTTAATAGATTCAAAATCTTCATTACTTATCTCTTTATTAGATAATCCCATTATATCTCTTATATTATCTACTAATTTTTGTATATCATTTTTTACTATATTTCCAAATAAACATTTATTATTATTTTGTTTTATTATATATTCTAAATTAGGAATAGTAGGATGTTCCCCTAATGGAAATTTCGCCAATGTTCTAAAACCAATATCACGTAATGTATTAGTTTTCATAATGTATGATAGTAAATTATTACTCTGTACTGATGAAATAAAACCATGAAAAGGTAATGGTAAAAATGTAATCGGTGAATTTGTACCAGAAGAAATATAAATTGGTAGATACATTAATTTTTCTCCAAACATATCTTTAAAATATTCTTCTTTTTGGATTTTTATTAGCCAAAATGATCTAAAAGGAAATGGATCTTCCATTGTAATTTTAGAATCACCTACCGCATATTGCCAACCTAATGGTATAACTTCTGGTGTAAAACTACTTGCTCCCCCTACAAAATTTATAGTTGACAAATATTTTTTTAATATACTTTTTCCTAATATTGAATTTATTTTCACTTTTCTTCCAGTATTTGGATTTATTATTTTATTATACATAAATATAATTATATTCAGATATTATTATTCCAAATCATAATTATCTTTGTAATTTTTATCTAAAATATTAAAATTATAATAAGATTCTAATATACTATCAAGATATATATTATCATTGTTATCAGCAAACTCCGTTCCTTCTGATTTCGATTTAGTATATAAATGTAATAAATCAATATTTTCATTTTGTTCCATTTTAAAATCATTTTCTATTTGGCTCCCATAAAGATAAATATATAATATTCTATAATTATTACTTTTATCTTTTAATATTTCATCAAGATTTTTCAAATGATTTTCATAATCTTTATAATTTTTATTCACAATGATAACAAATAATTTTTTTTCTTTTTTTTTAAGTAAATTATTAAATCTTGCAATACATCTTTCATAATATTCATATACATCTTTATTTCTTGGATTTGAATGATTAAACATTACACGACTATATAATTTGTGTCCACATTGAATCGGATTATTATCCAAATGATCTATAAAATTATCTTTATCTAAAAATTTTTTAAAATTATCTTTTAAACTATCAATAACTACATTAAAATCAGAATAAATCCAATCAAAAGGATATGAACATTTTTTTAAATTATTTCTTTTTAATAGACTAGCAGTTGCTAATGAAAATCCTAAAGAACATACATAATTAATTTCTTCTCTCTTTATCCTATCAATAATATCAAATTTATATCTTGAGCTAAATATTTCATCTAGATAAATATTATCATTATTATTATTAAAATCTATACCATTTGATAGTGATACTGTATATAGTTCTAATATATCTATATTATCAATATTATCAATATTATCAATAGAGATAATTGAATGACTATTTTCTAATAATCCAGCATGATTTTTTATAAATAGTATTTTAAAATTACAAGTAATATTTTTTAATACTTTGTTTAATTCAATTATACTATTTTCTATATGATTGTATTCATCGTTTACACTCATAACGATAAATAATTTTTCTTCTTTTTTTGATAGTAAATTACGAAAGCGATTTACACATCTGACATAATATTCATAACCTTCTTCTGTTCTAGGACTTGTATGATTAAACATCGCACTATCATAAATTTTATGTCCGCATAATTCTGGATTGTTACTACAATGATCAATATAATTATCCTTATCTAAAAATTCTTTAAAATCGTCTTTTAAACAATCTATTACTATATTGATATTTGAAAATATCCAATCAAATGGATAAGAACATTTTTTTAAATTATGTTTTTTGATAAAATTAGCGGTATGACACAGAGTACCTAGTGAACAAACATAATTGAAGTTTTTATCAATAAGCATTTTATGTTATTATAAAAGTTTATAAAAATAGAAAAATAACACATATATATATAAAATTATACTTAATCTAAATTTTGTAAAATTTTAGATACTTTATTTAAATAATTATTAACAAATCTTTTTTTTTTTTATACAGAATAAGCTAATGTTGAACTCCAAAATACATCAAGAATAATACAGGAAATACAATTTAAAATTGATAAATACCAGACAAAAATATTAACTTGATTATGAGGGTCTTTTTCTCTTTTTCTTGCATTAAGTTGTAAAATTAATAAATTCCACAAGCACCAACAAAACGGAATTCTGACAGTAAAATTTATTTAAATCGCTGTCAATCTTAAAAAATTGGAATTGTTTGTTAGAAAAGTCGAAAACTTTCTAATATTTAATAACTGATACAAAGGAGCTACTGATTCTAAAATTAGAGTAATTCCTATAATGTTGATACTAAAACCTGGGGTAATATAGGTAAAAAATGTTCCAATTAAACGAAAACAATGATGAATAACACTTGATAATTCACCTTTCCAATGCCATATAATATCAATAGTATTACATATGAAAAATAAATATGCTGAATGTACAGCATAAGGTAATAAAATGACTTTCATATTTCCTTGTGAGTCAAATGTAGTAGGTAACATCATAAAATTATACCAACCCAAACATGCAAGTGTACCTTTTATATATAATTGTAAAATTGGTAAAATCGCCCATTTATTAATATAATTATACATTATTACCCTATAATCATTATATAATAATAATTATTACTAAAATAATCGTAAAATATTTTATTAATTTTTATAAATATATTTTATGAATGATTTAACTGATTATTATAAATATAGTACAGAACCTTTCAAACGTGAAAATTTAGAAAATCGTCCATATTTTATAAAAAAAAAAAGTTATGACGGATATATTAATTTACCTAGTAGTCTAATACAAGATAAAAATTCTAATCCAAAATTTAATTGTAGAAATGATTGTTGTAAAATATTATAATAATATTTTTTATTTAAAGATATAATGAAAAAATAAAATATAGATATGTTTATTCTAAATAGTGAAGAATTATGTGTTTACAATTTATTATGTAACAGTACAGAAATTTTATTAGAATGCTTTAATACATATATTGAAGCACTTAATTATATTAAAGATAATTCCTTATGATAATTATATATCTAGATTTATTATAATATCTTAATATATATAGATATATATATTAAGATATTATAATAAATATGAATAATATCTATTTAACAAATATTAACAAAAATAATGTTAAATTACCTAATATTTTTACAAATGAAATGAATATATTTTCAAAAAAAGTATTAAATTATGATAGTAATTCTCATTCTGATTTATTATCAAATAGATCTACTGTAATAAATAGTAAAAATAAATTTATTACAAAAAAAACTGAATCTGAAATTCTTTCTATATTTAAAAATTTTAATTGTCAAATAAAATTTGGTAAAAAAATTGGTCAAGGAACTTTTGGTAAAGTATATATAGGTTATATTGATAGGAATAAGGTAGCAATAAAACAAATTTATTTAGACAATAGATATGAAAATAGAGAAATAGACATATTAAAAATAATATCTATTGATAACCATCCAAATATTATAAAAATATTAGGTGTATATACTAGTAATAAAAATAACAAAATTATATCAAATATTATAATGGAATACATGCCTTGTACATTAAGAACTATTATAACTAAATTATCTAATTTAGAATTAAGAATGAATACAGAAAATATACAGAATTATATGTTCCAATTAGCAAGATCATTAAATTATTTACATGAAAAAAATATTTTACATAGAGATTTAAAACCTGAAAATATTCTAATTAATTGTGATACTAAGGAACTTAAATTAGCTGATTTTGGATGCTCAAAAGAAATCATTAATAAAAATAAAAAAAATACAACTTATATTGTATCTAGATTTTATAGAGCTCCAGAATTAATATTAGATCGTAATTTATATAACAATAAAATTGATATATGGTCATATGGATGTATTTTAGTAGAAATAGCTTTAGGATTTACTTTATTTGTTGGAAATGATAATGTAGAAATGTTAGTAGAAATAATAAAAATTTTAGGAACAATAACAAATAATGATATTAAAAGTATGAAAACTGATATAGATGAGATTTCTAATTTTCAATTTCCTCTAAAAGAACCTAAACCTTGGGATAATATATTGAATATAAAATATAAAAATAAAATAATAAATGTATCATATGGAGATGAATTTAATGATTTAGTTTCAAAAATATTAATATGGAAACCTAATAATAGATTAGATGGTTTTTCAATAATGCAACATAAATTTTTTGAAAAAAATAATTCGAATATTTCAAGATTAACACTAGAAGAATATAATCAAAAAAATGATTATATGAATAAATTTGATTAAAAAAAAATTTAATATTATTATTTTTAAATACATGAATCATTATATATTAAATATCATTCTAATTACAATCTTTATTTTAAATTTAATAATAGGAAATGATATAAAAGTTATACACCTAAATTCTGAAAATGAAACTTGTTATAATCCTATTTATACACATAATTATGATGGAAATGTACATTGGTGGGATAAAGATAACAAAATTTGGAGAAACGAGATTGGTGATTTAATTGAATCTGAAATTTATAAAATAGATTTCCTAATATATAAAATACCGAATAACTTTTAAACATCAGACTTAAGTGTATTAATGTAGTATATATATTACACTTTTAATCAGAATTTATTATATTTAGATAACTTATTGATTAAAACAAAAAAATTAATTTATAAGTTATCTAAATATTTACTAGAGATTAAAGAATAAATTTTGTAAATTATTTATATATAACTATAGTATATATGAAATATACTATAGTTATTTTTTCTATTTTAGGTGCCTATTTTATAGCTTTTTTAATTCATAAATACTTACATTTATTAAAAATACAAAAGAAGGCTCCTCTCTTTGTATGGAAAGCAAAATCTACACTTAGACCTGAAATTATTGAAGGGGATAAGTTCCCCGAGTCTACAGCACCATTTGAAGATGGATACTCTATGAATTTTTGGCTATGGCTAGATAATGTTAATATCAATAATCCTAAACAAAATTTTTGGAAACATATTTTACATAAAGGAGATCCTCTGGCCGAATATACACAACCAGGTATATGGCTACATCCAAATACTAACAAAATATTTATATTTTTTGATTTGAAACAAAGAGTATCTCATTACAAACCTATTCAACATAATAAATTTCTCAAAGATAATTTAGATATTCATGAAAATATTAAACTAGGTAATCTTAAAAATCTTTGTAATAAAGACTCATCTTGTACAGGAATATCTTATCTATGTACTAGTTCAACGGACCCTTGTGCTAAATGTAAATATGGTTGGTTAAAAAAAGACGACAATATCAAACTTATTAATACTCCAGAATCAATTAATAAAGAAAAATTAATGAAAATCATAGATATGGGGTATGACGATGTCGGTACAATAATCAAACAAAAAAATAAACCATCAATGAATCCAAATATGAATAAAGATATGATATATGAAAAATATGTAACAAATGTTATAGATAATGTACCAATTGGAAGATGGTTTCAACTTTCTATTGTTGTTAATTCAACTCTTACCACTGTTTATATTGATGGCTTAGTAAAAAGTACTATCCCTATTAAATCTCAAGTTAAATTGAATAATAATAACTTATATGTTAACACATTGAATGGTGGATTTTCTGGATTAATTGCTCAGATAAAATATTTTCCATACCCTATTTCACAAGATAAAATCGCAAATATCTATAGTTGGGGACCTCAACCATGGCAATTGCCTGATGTAACTAAATTTAATTTAAAACTTCGAAAATGTCTTACAAAAGGTAAAAAAATAGAAATTATAAATGGTAAAAAAATATTTAATTTTTTTAATTATAAAAAAAAAGATAGTAAAGAAGAATGCGAACCAATTCGATTTTATAGACATGGTAATTTAACAAAAAATAATGATTGTAATAATCCATTAAAATACCAATTGAATATTAAGGTATATAAAGTAGATTTTGAAAATTTAAGTCACCCAGAACCTCTACTAGATGTTGATCCATTAAAAGTTAATTATAAATATTTCCCTTCATATGATGAAATGATATCATTTATTAACATTGAAAAAAATAAATATGAGCAAAAATGTAAATTACTAAAAATTGATTATTCTATTGAACAACTATGTAAAAAAATTGATGATATACTTCCACCGTGTTATAAAAATATGATTCAATGTAACCCTAATGATCAAGATATAATTACTAGTGATTCATGTAATAAAGTCACTAATGGTACAGAAAAAAAAAAAAATTTATGGACTAAGAATTTACTTACATTATTATTGAATGATATGAAAAAAAATTATCAATGTAATGATGGATATTATGGAGAAAATGATGATACTAAAGGTATTGATTTATGTCCTAAAGATGATGTTCCACCTCCTGTCTCATTCCCAAAACCAGTTCCAAAACCACTACCACCTACACCTTTTCAAACTCTTCCTCCTATTACTACATCCCTACCTCCTTCTCCTATTACTACATCCATATCTCCATCTCCTATTATATCCTCCCCTGCTCCAGCACCTATTACACCAAAAAATGTATGGGATTTAAATTGTGCAGGCCGAATATTAAATTATAATGATTGCAAAAATATTGGCACCAAGTATCAAAATACTACATATACAACTGAAAAAAAAGATAATGAATTTAAAGTTAAAGGTTTTAAAGGGGAAGATAATTCACCTGTTCTTCCGAGAGGATGTTATATAAACATTGATAAAACATCAAGTAGACGAGGTGATATCAAATATAATGCGTATGATGGTCCTAAATATGCATCATGTGGTATGAAAAATGGAGAGTGTATAACTGAACAAATTTGTGAAAAACATCCAAAACCTCCACCGCCTGCCCCACCCCCTACACTACCTGCTATAATGGGTTGTGATGGTATACCAAATAGTGGGAAAGTACCAGACCTATGTGGTGAATGTGGAGGTCAAAATGAAAAATGCAAAGGTTGTGATGGAGTACCAAATAGTGGTTTAGAATTAGACGCATGCGGCATATGTGGAGGTCAAGGTCTATGTCTTGGATGTGATGGAGTACCAAATAGTCGTAAAAAAAAAGATAAATGTGGTATATGTGGAGGAAACAATAAAGACGAAGATGAATGTGGTGTATGCTTTGGAAACAATAAAGACAAAGATGACTGTGGTGTATGCTTTGGAAACAATAAAAACAAAGATGACTGTGGTGAATGCTTCGGAAACAATCGTAATAAAGATATATGTGGTGAATGTGGTGGTGATGGGACAAAGTGTTTAGGTTGTGATGGTAAACCATATAGTCGTAAAAAAATAGATCAATGTGGTATATGTGGAGGATTTAATGACTGTATAGGCTGTGATGGAGTACCAAATAGTCGTAAAAAAAAAGATAAATGTGGTATATGTGGAGGAAATAATGCTTGTATAGGTTGTGATGGTAAAATAGACAGTGGTAAAGTAGTAGATCAATGTGGTGTATGTGGAGGAAACAATAAAGACAAAGATGACTGTGGTGTATGCTTTGGAAACAATAAAGACAAAGATGACTGTGGTGTATGCTTTGGAAACAATAAAGACAAAGATGACTGTGGTGTATGCTTTGGAAACAATAAAGACAAAGATGACTGTGGTGTATGCTTTGGAAACAATAAAGACAAAGATGACTGTGGTGAATGCTTCGGAAACAATCGTAATAAAGATGAATGTGGTATATGCTTTGGAAACAATCGTAATAAAGATAATTGTGGTGTATGCGGAGGTAATAATAAAAAAAGTTGTTTCGAGCGAAGCACTAGAGATATTTGTCTAAATACAGAATGTAAAGATCTCAATAATAAAGAATGTGATTGGACACCTGAAGGATTGAGGGTAACTGGATGGAGATGTGTGCCTAAACAACCTCCACCAACATGTAAAGACCAAGGTAAATGTGAATCTGATGCTGATTGCCCATTTCCACAAAACGAATATTGCGAAAGACAAGGTATTCGTAATACTTTGCCTTGTGGAACATGCACTGAGAAGGATTGTATCAAGTGGAGGCAAGAACAGAGGATCGTCACCAATACCGATAGGTGTCCTCCTAGAACTCCTACCCATTGTAAAGGTGTGGTATGCGATGTACAACCAGCACCACCACCACGACGAAGACAAACATGTCAAGACCAAGGTAAATGTAAAGATTCGAGTGACTGTAAAATACCAGACCAACATTGTGTTATGGGTGTACGACAAGAATGTGGAACATGTGAAAATTATGATTGCAGAGATTGGACCAGAGACAACAATATTGATCCATTTGCACCATGCCCTCCTAATACTCCTAGTCAATGTAATAATGGAAGTTGGTGTGGTAAAGAACAATCGACACCACCACCACCACCACCACCAGCTGCAACTGGATGTAAAGGATGGGCTATTGGCAGGCCAAATACAACATGTGAAATAGACGCTGATTGTGATAGACCTTTTACCTGTCAAGGATATATGGGACCAGGCAATTGTGGGACATGCCGAGTCTTAGCACCGAATTTAAGAGAGTTCAACGCACAAGGCATTTGGATTGGAAATCAACAACAACAACAACAACCACAAAGAGGATTTGCAGGATTAGGTGGAGTTGGGGTACGTATGGGTGGATTACAACCTGATAAAAAGCCTGAGTGTCCAACTTGGGCTCAACTAGGAGAGTGTACCAGAGCCACACAATTTATGAGAGAGAATTGTGCTACTTCTTGTGATGGTAAATTTTAATTTCTATTCATAATTTTATATATTTAATATTTGGATTAGTTTGAGGCCAGCATAAAAAATGTATCCCTGTATGTCTTCCAAAATAACCATCTAAAGAATTATCACCATAATTTCCATTGCCTACCATTGAATGTGGATCCCACGCGTTTTGATATAATGTATTTTCATCATTTAATATTTTAGGTATTTTACCAACAAATTCATAATTACAACTATATTCATTAATTATTTTTTCAACTATTTTACTTGAATATTCATCTATACCCATAATACCAATTGTTTTTGGTAAAATATTTATATTTGCGTTTAGTGAATATATTAATGCTGGTATAAATAAATCTTCAAAATAATCTCCTGGAAAATAATTACTAAAATATCCTCCACCTAATTTGCAGATAATTACACGAGATAATTTAAACTGATGTGCACACTTCCAGACAATATTATAACTAAGAAATAATCTATTTACTAATTCATTTAAATTATTATCACTTATAAAATATTTATAATCAGGTTGTTCTTTACAGTCTAATCCAATACCAATACTATTTATTATATGAACTCGTATATCACCTTCTACTTTAGAATTATTGTTAAAATATACAGGACTTAAACAATGTATTCCTATTAATGGTGGTAACTTTTTATCATTTTTAGAAAATAAAGATAAATACCCAGATTTGCTATATCCGAATTTTTGAAATAATTTCTTTATATCAAAATATTTATTCATTTCAATATTAACAGGTTCTCTTTCACTTGCTATAATTTTTACTTTTTCTAAATCATTATAATAATAAATAAAAGTATATTTACTAATATGATTAAAATATTTTATTCCTGTTAATTCTAAAGATTGAATAGGAGGCTTGTATATATCATAATAAATTTCATATAATTCCTTCGCAATGGAATATATATTTTTAGGCATTTTATATATATGTATGTATCAATTTTTAAATGATTTACACTGTGGTATAATTGGTAATATCTATAATTTTAATTATAATAAATTTTTTAGTATATTTTTAAATAATATATGTCTGAAAGAATTATAATATTTATTGATAATTATATGTTTGATGTTACGGAATATTGTACTAAACATCCTGGTGGAAAAAAAAATTTATTAGAATATAAAAATAAAGATGCTACAGAAGCCTTTAATAATATTAATGGTAATGGTTATGACCATTAATATTGTTTAAATTTGTTGGATAAATATTGTATTGGAAAAAACCTGATAAAATTTGATAATTTTATTATTGATTAAATTAACAATATAATGTTAATATCACCTAATGACATTGATATAAAATTTAATAATAATCAACAATCAAATAATTTATACCTAGAATGTTCTATTTGTCTTTCTACTATATCTAATCCACATATTGTACCTTGCTGTAAACAGTCTTTCTGTAAAAGTTGCTTAGACCATGCATTATCTTTAAATACAATGTGTCCTTTATGTAGAGAATTTATAAATATTACTGATACTCGTTTTAATTTATTATATAATGCTCTTCTTCCAAATAATGAAGTTGAATCTAACGATAATGAATTTAAAGTAAATGAAATTGTAAAATGGAAAAATACTTTAAATAAAATTGAAAAACATATTTTGGAAAAAAATAGATTACCTTCATATACTTTTGATTCAAATAATGATATAAGAGAATTAGGTTATTGGGTATATACACAAAAATTTTGGTATAAAAAAAAATGGTATATTATGAAAAATAAAGAAATAAGACATATTTGGGAAGTTTTTAACGAAAAATACCCAATATTAACTGACATTAATCAATGGAAATTTATGTTAAATGAAGTTATAAAATATAAAAAAAAAAATAAAAAATTACCCTCGTTTTCTAATTCTTTTAATAGATACGACAAAGAATTAGGATGGTGGTTAAATACACAAGAATTTTGGTATAAAAATAAATGGCATATAATGAAAAATGAAGAAATCAGAATTTTATGGAAAAAATTTATAAAAAATTAAAAATTTATAATATAATAAGTTATAATATAATAAGTTATATTATAAATTTTTTTTGTAAAATGATTTGAGAGCACATATTTTTAGTAGGACTAATATTGATAATTTCCCATTCAAGAAAATTTAACCAATTAAGCATTTGATATAATGGAATATTTATATCATCTAAAATACTATTTTTTTGATTATTTATCGAAATTTGATTTACACTTTCTATATACATCATCTCTTCTTCTATTTCTTTTATATTTTCAATTTTTATAAAATTTTCAAGTATTTGCTGTCTCTTAATAGATTTTATTTTATCAACAATTATTTTATCTAAATCATTAGGTAATTGACTATTTGTATATGTATATTTTGTAACTTCATATGTTGGTAATATAGGATTTTTTATATCTGATCTATAATTTCCATAAATTATAGGATTCGGATTAGGAATATCAGAATTCCATACTGATCTATCATCATTTAATTTTAATACTATAGAACAAGCAATTAATATTGCATACATTAATAATTTATAAATTTGAATTAATATCAATCAAATTTATTTATTTATACATTTAGATGTTTTAAAGTAATTTTATTTTCTCTTGCGTAAGTATCTAAATCTTGAGACCCCATACTTGTATTACAATATCCACAAGTAGGATATGCATTAGAATATTCAGGACTACCACCATTTTTTTTAGATATAATATGGGCTGCATGAAAGTTTGTAAGATATATTTTATGAGTATTACATAAATCACAGATACTTTCTCCTGCTGTTCCACACTTAGCATAAATTTGTTCTCTCACTATTTTACTATGACTTTTATTAATATACTTATATAGGTCATTTATACACTGAATTTTATCTTCGAAAAATTTATTTACGTTAGTATTAGGTCTTTTATCAAAAATTGATTGATACTTTAGATAGCATTCATTTTCCATTTCTCCTGATACAAATATATTTCTATTTGATATGTGAATTAGATATTTAATTACACTAATCAATTCCTTTTTTGTGTCATCTATCTTCTCACTACTAAAAATAATTTTAATATAAATCAGGACATCAGTCCATTTAAGCTTATTATAAGTTTTTTTTGCATATTTCCTACTTTTACTATACTCATAGATTTCTGTGTAAATTTCATTTAATAATTTTAGTGTAATATTTATTTTACTACTAAAGTTATCCATATTAATATTATCTTTATTTTTTGTTATCTTATTGAGATATTCTATCGATAATTTACGTTTATTTACATATTCATTATCATTATTATAAAGAGCTAATAAAGCAATTGTACATTCAATATACGATTCACGGTTTTGAGTAATTCCAAAGTTACTTAAATATTCACAAATATTATCTTTTACTTTAATAATTTCATGTAAAAAATTAGATTTCATTCCTTTTATTTTTTCACCTGTACTTAAATTTTCACCGTAATTTATTCTTTGAAAAATATCCCTTTCTTCTTCCTCTGTTAAGTTTGTATATACAATACAATTAATAGGATAATCATCAAAATATTCTTTATATTTTATATCAAAATCTTCATATTTACATGTTAGTTCTGGATTACTTTCATTAAAAAAGTTAATAATATTATTTTTAAAATCTCTACAAGCACATATTCGTTGCTTTCCATCAATAACAATTTTTTTTTCTTTTTTTTCATTAATAATAATACTTGGTATTGTTACTCCACCTAATATACTTTGAATCAATTTTGTCTTTTTTTCTGTACTCCATACTTCATCTCTCTGATATTCTGCTTCTAAATCTAAACTTTTATTTATAAGCTTGTTCAATAATGATGATAAAGGAATTGGCTTCGTAAATGATTGTGTTGTCAATTTTTCTGGAATAATAGACATACTTATAACGTCTGAAATAAATAATTAGGAAATTAATATCAAATTTTTTCTTAAATACTTATATGTCTTATTAACTAAACACTAAACAGACTTATCATTATTATGGTTTGGTTATATTAAAATAATATAACATATTATAAGGTTCCTCTATTCACTCTTATTCATATTTTTATTTAAATATTAATTATTGAATTTACAAAATTAATATATTTTGCATATATATATATATATTTATGTATAATTATATTTTAGATCCTAGTACTTATTTACTAGAAAATATTTATACTAGTAAAGGTCGCATGATTATTAGTAATTATCTAAATTTTAATATAGGAGGTACTGAAATATCTGAAGTCGAAAAAGATAAAATTAATAAATTATTAAATAATTCAAAAACTTATGCTCCTAAATCATATTTTGAAGGTCTAACACTTAATGAAGTAAAAAAAAGATTAAAAAGAATTGAAAAAGGTTCTAAATCCGATCATAAAGATCCTGAATCTTATTCTCAATTCGAAACTGATTTTAGAAATGGTAAAAGAATTCAAACCAAACCTTCAAAATATACAAATCAATGGAATGAATATTTTCCTAATGCTAAATCTCTTAAAGAAAAATCTGAATTAACTGGAGTTCCATTAAATATTATTGAAAAAATTTATAATAAGGGATTAGCTGCTTGGAGAACTGGTCATCGGCCCGGAGCAACCGGTCAACAATGGGGGTATGCTAGAGTTCATTCGTTTCTAGTTAAAGGTAAAACATATTGGTATACCGACAGAAAATTAGCATTAGAAGCTATAGAAAAATCAGATAAAGCTAAAGAATGGTTCGATTCTATTGATGGTTTATGTGATTCAAAAAAAAATAGAGATAAAAATACTTGGTGCGTTACTAAAAAAATATGTGATAAAATCAAATGTAAAGACTAAGTTTCTTTTTTAAATTTATTCATCCATATTTCAAATACTGAAATGGCTTCCTTAAAATTTTTTTTTTTTTCATCATTCCAAGTATTTTGTATATTTTTTTTTTTTTAATAATATTTATATGACTCTTCTTTATTTTTATATAAATTTAGGTAATACGTTTGGTGGAGTATATCCTTGTATAACTTGTTTTCTAATTAAATTATCAAAATATTTTTCTACTTTATATATAGTTTCAATCGCTTTATCTTCATTCTTAAATCCTAGACCTTTTAATTTAGTTTTAGGAGTTTCATCAGTATACAAATTCATATTTATTATATATATATTAAATAAATTTACCAAAAATGATTATTGTTTGATTGAAAATTTAGTATTTTTTCTGGTTTATCATTATTTTTATAATTGATTATTATTCCTCTATAATTATGAATTATTGATACTTTATATATATTACAAATCAAAATTAAAAATGGGTCACATACTGAACAATCGTATCCATTATTTATTTTTTTATCATCAAATTCTCTAATATGAACGTAATTTTCTTCTAGTTGTTTATCACTTAAACCGGTGTCGTTCCATAAAATATTAGTATTTTTATTATTTTTACTTTTTAAATTTATTATAAATGTTTCATTAGAATCTTTTATATTTAATTTATTACGTAATGCATCCCAAAAACAAGTCATCTATATAAATTATCCATAAAAAATTTAATAAATGAAATTTAAATTTCATTACCATCCGCTTATGTATTATATACATTTTTAGAATTAATAAATCATTTAAAATTAAATAGTATTAATTCAATTAAATGGATATATTTATATTTCGAAGAGATTTAAGATTACAAGATAATGTAGGAATTAATAATCTTATTAGAAATAATAGTAAGATATTACCTATATTTATATATGATAAAAAACAAATAGATAGAGAAAATAATGGATACTTTTCTGATAAATGTGTGCAATTTTTAGCAGAATCTCTTTATAGTTTAAAAAAAAACATAGAAGAAAATAATGGTAAATTATTTTTTTTTTATGGAGATACTTTAAAAATTATTGATAATCTAATAAAAAATAATGCAATAAATAGTATTAATTTTAATGAAGATTACTCTATTTTCAGTGTTACAAGAGATAAAAAAATTTACGACTTATGTCAAAAAAATAACTTAGAATGTAATATTTCTATGGATATTCTCCTATATAATTTTAAAAATATACGTACGAAATCAGGAAATCCATATAAAAAATTTAAATGGTTTCATACTCAAACACTGAATTTGAATGTTAATTTACCTGAAGATTTACATAAAAACGCATTATTTGAAAAAAATATTTTTTTAAAAAAAAAAAATTATTCTTGTGAATATGAATTAATATATGAAAAATATGATAATAATGATAATATTATAGTGAAAGGTGGACGAGAAAATGGTATTAAATTAATGAACAATAATATTAAGAATCTTAATAAATATAATGAAATACGATCATTTCCAATATATAATAAGACTAATACGACATCTTTTATGTCGGCATACAATAAGTTTGGATGTATTTCTATCAGAGAGTTATATTATCATATAATGAATGTATTAGGAGACAATGGTTTTGAATTAATTAGACAAATTGTTTGGAGAGATTTTTATTATAATATTGTCTATAATTATTCTGAAACATTTGAAGGAAATAAAGAATCGGATGTATATAATGTTAAATGGGAAAATAATGAAGAAAAATTTTATAAATGGTGTAATGGATTAACTGGATTTCCATTTGTAGATGCTGGAATGAGACAATTAAAACAAGAAGGATACATAAATAATAGAGTTCGTTTATGTTGTGCTAATTTATTAGTAAAAAATCTTCATATTGATTGGAGATTGGGTGAAAAATATTTTGCACAACAATTAGTAGATTATGATCCATGTCAAAATAATGGAAATTGGCAATGGGTCGCTTCTACTGGATACGAAAGTCAGGCATATTACAGATATATGAATCCAGATAAAGATATGGAAAGATACGATCCTGAATGTATATATATAAAAAAATATATTGAAGAGCTTCAAGATGAAACTATAAAAAATATAAAAAAAGGTACATATAATCAAACTTGCAAATATCCACAAAGAATCGTTGATCTAAAAGAAAGTTTAAATCAATTCAAAAATTTAGTTAATAGCTGAATTATAATAAATTGTATTTATTAATAAATACAATTTATTAATAAATACAATTTATTAATAAATATTGGTTAACTTTATTTATTTTTATACATTATCCTTCTGGATCTAGCCCTATATAAGAATTTTCTTGATCTAATTTTAAAGTATAATTATATATATCATCTCTATCTTCTAAATATTTTAAAATTATTTTTTTTAATACATCTTCTATATGTTTAAAATTTTTTTCTAAACAAAACATTAAATCCACCTCGACATTTTCACTGAGAATTTCTAATTCTCTTCCATCAATTTGTACCGTCACCTTACCATTAGACAGAGCTTTAACTGTCCCTATTTTGTTCATAATATCATCATGTCCTTTTATTATAATTACACTATCATCTATTTTCAGATCGGGAAAATTCTTTATTGTTTTTGTATGTAAACCTTGTATTATTATTTTTAATTTTTCGTCTAATATATTTAAATTCCATAATTGTAGTATAATGTATTTTGATAACTCATTTTTATAAATATTATCAATAATATCATTGTCAAAGGAATTTGATATAGATTCTACAAATTGGTCTCTTTTAAATAAATCTATATATTTTACTATAGGAATTTTATAACTAGTTTTAATGATACTCTTATTAATTATTTCGTTCATATCATTTAAAATTTCAAATTTATTCCAATACCAAAACATAAATTTTTCTGTTTCTATCAAATATTTATATTCATTAATTCTTATTATAATTAATTTTGTTTCTCCTTCTAAGTGTCTTATTTGAGAAATATTGAATCTAGTTTTACTATAAAGTATTGATAATGAAGTATATATTTTAATTTCTTTAGGTTCATTTGTTTTTAATTTATAACGAATTTCTTGATTGAATAATTCTTGATTTTCTTTATTATATTCCAATATTATAAAAGCTGGTGCTGCTGATGCTGTTGCATCTGATGCTGCTGATGCTGTTGCATCTGATGCTGCTGGTGCTGACCGGAAATGCGCTGCTGGTGCTGCTGGTGTTGTTGCATCTGGTTCTGCTGGTGCTGACCTGAAATGCGGTGCTGGTGCTGTTTCATCTGGTGCTGTTGCTTCTGGTGCCGCTCCTCCTGCATGATCGGGCACTGTTGGTGCTGTTGCATCTGGTGCTGCTGTGTCTGGTG
>Ga0206129_10002840_pt1 | contig 20790 bp, 19 predicted proteins | sample Helgoland_Spring_8_FD_148616 | JGI IMG/M metagenome (GOLD analysis project Ga0206129, IMG submission 148616) | Pelagic subsurface seawater microbial communities from Kabeltonne, Helgoland, North Sea - Helgoland_Spring_Bloom_20160502_2 | ecosystem: Environmental > Aquatic > Marine > Epipelagic ...
GCCTTTTTTTGGCCAAGATCGTATTGATGATTTATGTTGGCGGTTAGACCAGCAGAATGTAGCAGCACGATAATCAACAAGCAGAGGTAATTTATGGATCTTCAAATTAGAGGAAAAAAAGCGATCATGGCCGGTGGTAGCGCTGGTATGGGGCGAGCCACGGCTGAAAGATTGGCGGAAGCGGGAGCTGATTTAGTAATTTCCGCGCGTCGTGAAGAACGCCTTGTAAAAGCTGCTGAAGAAATGTCGAGTAAATATAATGTCTCGGTGATACCAGTAGTAGCAGACTCATCGACAAATGAAGGTCGAAAGGCATTATTTGCTGCCTGTCCTGATCCTGACATTCTTTGTATAACTATTAAGCCACCTGCACCCAATGGTGATTTTTTAAAGGTAACCCCTGAAATGTGGCGAGAGTCTATTGAGACTACGTTGGTGGGGCCTATTGAAATTATGCGTAATTATATTCCCGTCATGAAAGATAAGGGGTGGGGGAGAATTGTGAATATAGCTACCTTTTCAGCTAAAAACCCTATGATTTGGCGATTAATGTCAGGTCCAGCACGCTCAGCTTTAATTAATTACACCGCCAGTGTTTCTCGCGAAATAGCTAAGCATGGTGTGAATATAAATAACTTGTTACCAGGGATGTTTCAAACCGAAGGGGCTTCTGAACTTATGGGTGTGTATGCAGATGCTTTTGGTTTAGAAAATGACGATGAGGTAATCATGAATCACTTCATTGAAAATAATAAAATACCTGCTGGTTTTCTGGCTGATGCCGATGATCTTGCTCCGATGGCGGCGCTGCTATGTAGTCCCTTGTCACGTTTTATTGTTGGGCAAAATATTGTCATAGATGGCGGGCAGCATTCATCACTGTTCTAGTAGGATATTTTCAATTGATAATTGTTAGCCAATTTGATGGTGCTGGAAACTTAGCTTGGCAGTACCATTGAAAGTGTATTAGCTACACAGGGTAGTTTTATCTCCCTGTGTCATAGCCCCAAGCATTGTTGACAATTATGTACCAATTGGTACATAATTTATGCCATGGCAAGATTAATCGAATTTGACAGAGACAAAGCATTAGAAAGCGCGATGCTACTATTTTGGCGGCAAGGCTATAACGCAACGTCGTTAAGTCAATTGCTGGAAGCAATGGCGATTAGTCGCAGTAGCTTTTATGCGGCGTTTACCGACAAGCGGAGCGTATACATAGAGGCTCTGACGTTATTTTCGCAACGTACCAATTCGGTGCTTTTGTCGGTAGAAGATGACAGAAATCCTGGCAATGCCATTAAAAACTTTTTCGAACATACTTTGTTTTCTGTGCCTGAGCGGCGTATGCGTCGTGGCTGCATGATGGTAAATACGGTATTAGAACTAGCTGATGTTGATCAAGGTTTAAGTATATTGGCATCGCAAAAATTAGATGAGATCGAACGAGCATTTGAGGTGTGTTTTGAACGCGCACTTGAGTCTGGCACTTTCTCAAGTCAGCAAACAGCTAAAGAGTTAGCGCAGTTTGTGATGACTATAAATCAAGGTTTACGCGTGTCCAGCCGTAAAGATATTTCAAAAAAAGATTTACAAAATATTTTAACAACGACTACTTCCGTACTTGGCTTGGCTGCTTAGTGGTGAATAAAAGTGGAGAAAATATGATTTCTGCAACAATGCCTTACTCGAAAAAAATAGCCGAGGTTAATGGCCGCAATATTGCTTATGTTGAGGTGGGTGAAGGAGATCCAATTGTACTGTTACATGGAAACCCAACATCCTCGTATTTATGGCGTAATGTTATTCCTGAGCTAGCTGCATCTGGTCGTGTTATTGCCCCTGATCTTATTGGCCAAGGCGATTCAGATAAATTGCCGGCAAGCGATGGCGAGGGCAGATATACATTTGAGGCCGCTTACAATTACTTGAATGGTCTACTGCAATCTATTGGCGCTAATAAAAATGTCACTTTAGTTATCCATGATTGGGGTAGTGCGCTCGGTTTTTATTGGGCGCAACAACACCCTGAAGATATTCGTGGGATAGCCTACATGGAAGGGATAACTTGCCCGCTAAACTGGGAAGATTGGCCCGAAGGCGCGCGCGGTATTTTTCAAGGCTTTAGAAGCGAGAAGGGCGAAGACCTCATTTTAAATCGTAATATGTTTATCGAGGCGGTTTTACCCAGTTCGGTGTTACGCGAGTTGGGAGAAGAAGAAATGGCTCACTATAGAGCACCTTTTGATTCTCCAGAGAACAGGCAGCCAACGTTAAACTGGCCGCGCCAAATACCTATAGATGGCGAACCTGCGCATATGGTTGATTTAGTGGATGGTTACGGTCAATGGCTGGCCAATAACCAAACCTTACCTAAACTTTTTATTAATGCAGAGCCAGGTTCAATATTAGTCGATAAGGCCAGAGACTTTTGTCGTAGTTGGCCGAATCAAACAGAAGTTACGGTTAAAGGTAGTCATTTCATTCAAGAAGATTCACCAGTAGAAATCGGACAGGCGGTTGCTAACTGGTTAACAACAATTTAAAGGAGAGTTAATAATGTCAGATGTTCCAGTTTATATGGTGGTGAATTTAACAATTACCGATGCAGGCCCTTATCGTGAATATGAGAAAGGGTTTTTTGGGATGCTTAAAAAATACGGTGGCACGTTTTTAACGTTTGATGATAGCGCCGAAACTTTTGAAGGTGAGGCACCACGCGAAGGGCGAATGATTATGTTTAGTTTTCCTTCAGAGCAAGCCGCCAAAGACTGGTATGCCGATGCTGATTATCAGGCCTTGTCTGAGAAGAGGCGTGCAGGCACAAAGCTAGAGTTTTTAACCATGGTAAAAGGCATGCCTGCGCGCTAATTTGCCTATGTGCGATATTAGGGCTATTGCCTAAACAAGACGCAACAACACAGCGGTCAATTTTATTTTTGACCGCTGTGCTATTTTTTGCACAGCTCGGTTACCGCCGCAAATTAACATAGAGCGGTAGGGTATCGAAAAGCCCTTAACTAGAAAGGTTAAGACATTGCATAGGGATATTGTTCTGTTGTCGCTAAACAATATATTAACTATCAAAGCTACACTTTCTTTCAATTAGAAAGAGATGCAGTTTCTATTGGACTTGGCATTGGCTTAGACACACCCGCGTAACAATGTATGGAATTAGAGGAGTTTCAGAAGCACAAATGAATACGCTTATGGCGTGGTCTCCAAAATCAAGAATGTCTGGGAACTATTCGCACCTTAGAGATGAGGATTTCTTAGCAGACCTAAGAGAGAAGAATGCAACTTTAGGACACGTATGGGACACGCAGACAGAAATTGAACAATCTAGCTAAAATGACATATACTTGTAAGCGTAGCTTTGACAATGTTTGAAGCCGATTGGATCACTTACATGGCATAGAATATAACTGCCGTGGCACGCAAGAGGTCGGCGGTTCGATCCCGCCTAGCTCCACCATTGCTTAATACGTATATTTTTTACATTTTATTTGCGCATTTTTGATATAGTAGTCTTATGAAAATTGGTGTTCCAAAAGAAATTAAAAATAACGAGTTTAGGGTGTCACTAACACCTGCTTCAGTAAGGATTCTTGTTGATCATTCGCATGAAGTATATGTTCAATCCATGGCTGGTGATGCAATAGGTTTTACTGACAATGATTATCTTAATTCTGGTGCTGTAATACTAAATTCTGCAAAAGAAGTTTTTGAATCAACAACCTTAATTGTAAAAGTTAAAGAACCAATGCCAAAAGAGTTTCAATATATAAATGAAAAACACACTCTATTTACTTACTTACACTTAGCTGGTGAGCCAGAACAAGCAGCTGGATTAGTTGCTACAGGCGCTACAGGTATTGCCTATGAGACTGTTACTGCTGAAGATGGAAGTATGCCTCTATTGGCTCCTATGAGCGCTATAGCAGGACAATTAAGTGTCATTGTTGGCTCTTATCACCTTCTAAGACCAAACAAAGGCATGGGAACTCTTATTGGTGCATTTAATGATATTGAGCCTAGAGTAGTTACAGTCATTGGAGCAGGGGTTGCAGGTACCGAAGCCATTGAGAAAGCTATTTCAAATAAAGCCTATTTAAAAATTATAGACTTATCAGATAAAAGATTAAATGAACTAAAGAATATTCATGGCACTCATAATATTGAATATATTCTTTCAACAGAATCTTCAATTGAGCAAGCAATCAAAAACTCTGATTTAGTTATTGGTGCAGTTTATGTAATTGGTAAAAAGGCTCCCAAGGTTATTAAAAATAATATGTTAAAAAATATGAAACCTGGTGCTGTAATGGTAGATATATCTATAGATCAAGGTGGTTGCTTTGAATCAAGCAGACCTACTACTCATGATGAACCAACATATCTTCACAATGGCGTTTTACATTACTGTGTTACTAATATGCCTGGGGCGGTTCCACTAACTGCTACAGAAGCTCTAAATAAGGCAACTCTATCTTATGTTCTTGAGCTAGCTAATAAAGGTATAGATATTGCTCTTAATGAAAACGATCATTTAGCTAATGGCCTAAATTTTAAAAATGGTAATGTGGTTCACGAGGCTGTTAAAGAAGCTCTTGCATCATAATCAAATCAACCTTGCACTTAGACTGTTTGTTTTCGTAGGACTAATAGCGCCGTTATGTGCTATGGCTGAATATAAAAATACAAATGGAGTTGCAATAGATAAATCCTTTTCTGAACTTTTAAAATGGCAAAGAAATCAAAGGGAATCCATCACAACATCCATAGATCTATCTTCTGAGTGGAAAAATATAGATTTTAAGAGTGATGATAATTACTCAATTTGGATTGGCCATTCAACCTTCTTAATTAAAAAGAATGGACTTACAATTTTAACAGATCCTATTTTCTCTGAAAGAGCATCACCATTTAAGAACTTTGGTCCAAAGAGGCTCATTCCACCTGCAATAAATATTAAAGACTTACCTAAAATTGATGTTGTAACAGTAAGTCATAACCATTACGATCATTTAGATATAAGGTCTCTAAAACGTTTATATGAATTAAATTCTAAAATTATTTTCTTAATTCCAAAGGGTGATAAGAGTATTTTTGATAAAAAGAATATTAAAAATGTTTATGAATTCGAATGGTGGGAAAATTTTAATATAAATAATACCGCTTTTATATTTACACCAGTTCAGCATTGGTCACGAAGAGGACTTTTTGATAAAAATAAAAGCTTATGGGGCGGTTGGTATATTAAAAATTCTGACTATTCTATATTTCACGCAGGTGATACAGGGTATTCTAAAGATTTTATAACTACCAAAGAAAGATTAGGGTCACCTAAATATTCTTTTATTCCTATAGGTGCATATGAGCCTGAGTGGTTCATGGCAGCAAGTCATGTTAATCCAGAAGATGCTATTAAAATTATGATCGATCTAGAATCCGAATATAGTTTTGGCATGCATTGGGCGACTTTTTCACTTACTGATGAAGATACAATAGAACCAAAAATCAGGCTTCAAAAAGCTTTGCAAAAATCAAATTTAAATAACTTTAGCACTCTTATTCCAGGCGAAGTTATTCGCCTAGAATAGTATTCATTTTGTAGTTACACTAATAGTGTAAATTTTTAACTTTAAACAAAGGAGCAAATTATGTTTAATCACATCATGGTAGGAGCAACTGATATAGAGGCGTCTAAAAAGTTTTACGACGCAACCCTTGGAGTCTTAGGAGCCAAGCCAGGATATCAACACATTGGACATAATGGTGTAGTTAGATATATGTATTTCTTAGATGGTAGTACATTTATGATCACTGAGCCATTAGATGGAAATGATGCATCTCATGGAAATGGTGCAACTATTGGATTTAAGGCTGCGGATACAGAAACGTGTGATGCATGGCATAAAGCAGGTGAAGAAAATGGTGGAGTTACTTGTGAAGATCCTCCTGGAGTTAGAGAAGCTGGTGGAATGAAGGCATATCTAGCTTATTTAAGAGATCCATCAGGTAATAAAATATGCACAATGATTAATTTGAAGTAGTATTCTCTATGAGAGCATCATGAGATTACCTATTTATTATGTTGATGCATTTTCAAATTCCTTGTTTTCTGGGAATCCGGCAGCAGTAATTTTCTCAGATCTTAATAATCGAAAAGTAATGCAGAATATTGCTGCTGAGAATAATCTTTCTGAAACTGCGTTTATTAATTTTAGAGATAATAAATATTTTATAAGATGGTTTGCACCAGAGTGTGAGATTGATTTATGTGGTCATGCAACACTAGCCTCTGCACATGTATTTTTTAACTATATAAATAAGGATGCACATATTTTTGAGGTGCATTCAAAAAAAAATGGCGCTCTTAAGGTATTTAAAGAAGAGCAAGCCCTTTTTTTAGATTTTCCAACAGATAAACTTATCTCATCAAGTAAGCATGATGAAGTATTCAATTCCTTAGGATTATTTCCAATAGATCTCTATGAAGGTAGAGATGATCTATTGGCTATATTTCAATCTGAATCAGATATTAAAAATTTGAATCTAAATATTGATGCTATAAAAAAAATTGATAAAAGGGGGCTTATTGCAACTGCGCCAGGAGAGGACTGTGATTTTGTTTCCAGGTGCTTCTTCCCATCTACTGGGGTTATTGAGGACCCTGTTACTGGTTCAGCTCATACGACTTTAATTCCATATTGGAGCAAAAAATTAAATAAGACTAAGCTAATTGCTAAACAATTATCGCAACGCGGTGGTATTTTATATTGTGAACATAAGAGTGAGAGAGTTCTTATTGGAGGCAATTCAGTTTTATATATGAAGGGCGAGATATTTATTTAATCTTTTTTCATTTTAGGTGTTGACAATAAAATTCAGAAGCGTATATTAACTAGACCAACTTGATTCCGACTAACGATCAACTGCAGACGGGAAGTAGGGAGAATCAAAGAGGAAGAGCCCATAGGGTGAAAGCGTTTGTAAGAGTCGACGATAAAAAAGAGCTTATAAACCCACCAAGATTTCAAGAGAAAGAAATCAAGGAGCTAAAGAAAATCTCACTTTAGACCCCTAAGGATCTCGAACTAAAAAGACAGAGCTAGCCTCTGTTTTTTTTCGTCTGGAGTTTTATCCTAAGAATTTAATCATCACACCAGCAGCAACAGCAGATCCAATAACGCCTGCAATATTTGGACCCATTGCATGCATAAGTAAATGATTTTGTGAGTTATATTCTAAACCTACTTTATTAACAACTCTAGCAGCCATAGGTACCGCTGAAACTCCAGCTGCTCCAATCAATGGATTTATCTTATCTTTACTAAATATATTCATAAGCTTAGCAACCAAAACTCCAGAAGCTGTACCGATTGCAAAAGCAATCATTCCTAGAATAAGAATCCCTAGTGTTTCGGGTGTAAGAAATTTATCAGCCGCCAGCTTTGATCCAACGGCTAGACCAAGAAATATAGTTACTATATTTATTAATGAATTTTGAGCAACATCACTTAGTCTATCAACAACTAATGATTCTTTCATAAGGTTTCCTAGACAGAGCATTCCTAATAATGGAGATGCGCTAGGAAGCAAGAGTCCAACAAGCAGTAGTAAAATAATTGGAAATACTATTTTTTCAGATTGCGAAACAACTCTTAATTGAACCATTGCAATTTCTTTTTCCTTTTTTGTTGTCAAGGCTTTCATTATTGGAGGCTGAATAAGAGGAACAAGCGCCATATATGAATATGCTGCAACAGCAATTGCACCAAGTAGTTCTGGTGCAAGAATTGAAGAGACATAAATAGCAGTAGGTCCATCAGCACCGCCAATAATTCCTGTGGCAGCTGCCTGTTTAAGAGTAAACTCTATTATTCCAAAATAATCTAAAGCAAGTGCACCCATAACTGTTGCAAAGATACCGAATTGTGCAGCAGCCCCAAGTATTAATGTCTTTGGGTTAGCCAGAAGGGGGCCAAAGTCTGTCATGGCGCCAACACCCATAAAAATTAGTAGTGGAGCTATCCCAGATCCAATAGCAACTTCGTAAAATGTGAAGAGAATACCAGGCTTATATCCCAAATCCTGTGCTTGGTTGTTTATTGCAATCATATCTGTATACGAAACATCTTTTAAAACTTTAGACAAACTCTGATCTAAGGAAAAAAACTTTTCTAAAACAATATTTATATGATCTAAATTATTAGCATATATTAATTTTTCAATAGGACTTAGTGACAACCCAATCTCAGGAATGTTTGTAAGAATGGCACCAAAGCCAATTGGGAGAAGAAGTAATGGTTCAAATTTCTTATTTATTGCTAAATATAATAGAAGTAAACCAACCAATATCATTATAGATTGATTAATGGTTAGACTAAATATACCTAGTGTGCTTATAAAATTGAAAAAACTCATTATTAAATCACCTCAAATAATGGATCACCTACATTCACCTTATCACCATTCTTTACAAAGACTTTTTTAATAACTCCATTTAGAGGGGTTTTGATAGTGGTTTCCATTTTCATAGCCTCAAGCACAATGACAGTATCATCTTCTTGAATATTATCACCATCTCTTTTAATAATTGAAAAAATGTTGCCACTTAGAGGTGCTGTTATCACCTCACCACTTGAACTTATATTAATATCATTATTATTTTTTTTGATGTCAGTATTTTGGTTTAATATCTCTGGATCTGAAGCTTTTGAATACTTTACAAAGTAATTTTTATCCTCAATAGATACTTTATATATGTCACCTTCTGAATTAGAAAAATCTAATGGTGCTTTTTCAAAAAAATCTGAGTTATCAATATTTTCAAAAAACTTTATTCCTACTTCAGGAAAAAGGGCATATGTAAGAATGTTTTCTTCACTTTGTTCAATTGATAGATTTTTATCATTTATTATTTTTATAAATGACTCTTTAGTTTCATCAAATTCATTATTTCCTAATAGATCTGCAGGACGACATGTAACTGCTTTATTTCCATCTAAGATAGTAGATTGAAGATCATGGTCTACAGGTGCTGGAGTTGCGCCATATTCGCCTTTTAACAGAGCTGCAGTTTCTTTTGTTACAGTTTTATATCTTTTGTCACTAAGAATGTTTATAACCGCTTGTGTTCCAACGATCTGGGAAGTCGGAGTGACTAATGGAATAAAGCCTAGGTCTGCTCTTACATTTGGAATTTCATCTATTACTTCATCAAATTTTTCTATAGCATTCTGTTCTTTCAATTGATTTTCAAGATTTGTGAGCATACCTCCTGGAACTTGAGAGCTTATTATTCTTGCATCAACACCTCTTAAAGATCCTTCATATTCAGCATACTTTTTTCTTACTTTTCTAAAGTGTGTAGCTATAGAAACAAGAGAATCTAACCTAATATTTGTATCATATTTAGTATCTTGCAAGATACCTACAAGCGTCTCTGTTGCTGAATGACCATATGTCATGCTCATTGACGATATTGATGTATCTACATTATCTAATCCAGCTTCTATGCATTTTATTGCAGTAGTAGTAGACATTCCTGTAGTTGCATGACTATGGAGATGAAGAGGAATGTCAATTTCCTCTTTAAGTTTTGAAACCAGTTCAAAGCCTATATATGGATCTAAGAGACCAGCCATATCTTTAATAGCAATAGAATGGCATCCAAAATCTTGCAATCTTAAAGATAAATCAATCCATGTCTGAAGATTATGAACAGGACTTGTTGTATAAGATATAGTTCCTTGAGCATGACCATCATTTTGTATAACTGCCTTCAAAGCTGTTTCCATATTTCTTGGATCATTTAATGCATCAAATACCCTAAAAACATCAACTCCATTTAGCTTAGCCTTTTCAACAAACTTAAAGACAACATCATCTGCATAGTGTTTATAACCTAATAAGTTTTGACCTCTCAAGAGCATTTGTTGAGGCGTATTAGGCATGTTAGATTTAATTTTTCTTATTCTTTCCCATGGATCTTCACCCAAATACCTTATACATGAGTCAAAAATAGCTCCGCCCCATGATTCAACAGACCAATAACCAACTTGATCCATATCATGAAGAATTTTTTCCATATCCTCGTACCTTAATCTTGTTGCAAGAAGGGACTGATGAGCGTCACGCAAGACCACATCAGTTATTCCAATTTTTTTTGAATCCATAACTTAAATTCTCTTATTAATTTGGTTGATTATTTGAAGATGATCATTCGGAATACTAGAAGACTTATTGGTATTTTTTATATTTTTCTTATTAATATCTTCTTTAAAAATAAATGATGAAATATTAATTAATAAAATCAACAGACCAAGAAATATAAAAACTGTCATCATGCCAGTAAGCATGAGATCCAAACCTTGCTCTATAACTAAAAAAAACTCCATTTATGGAATAAGTGATTTTGTAAACTAAAAGATTATACATTAAATACGTGTCTTAATCATGAAAATATTATACAATTATTCATATTTAATTAGTATTATGTAAATAATTTACATAATAAGGAATTTTAATTATATGAAAATTGCAATTAATGGATTTGGTAGAATTGGAAAAAATATTACTAGGCATCTTATAGAGGGTAAGTATTTGGCAGGACAAGGAGGAGCCTTAGAATTGGTTGCTATAAATGATCTTGGAAATATTACATCTAATGCTCATCTTTTAAAATATGACTCGCTGCATGGACAAATACTTAATAATGTATCAGCAGAATCTGAAGAAATTAATATTGATAATTCTTCTATTAAGTATTACTCAGAAAAAGATCCATCAAATCTTCCTTGGTCAGAATTAGGTATTGATATAGTTTTTGAGTGCACTGGTTTTTTCACTTCAAGAGAAGGGGCTAAAAAACATTTAGATGCTGGAGCTAAAAAGGTTTTAATTTCAGCTCCTGCTCAAAATCCTGATAAGACTATTGTTTATGGTGTTAATCATGAAACTATTACCAACGATGATAATATTATTTCTAATGCATCTTGCACTACAAACTGCCTTGCTCCTTTAGCAAAAATTATCAATGATAACTTTACAATAAAAAGTGGTTTAATAAATACCATTCATGCAAGTACAAATGATCAGAGCTTGCTAGATGTAGCCCATTCAGATTTATATAGAGCAAGAGCTGCGTCAGCATCAATTATTCCTTCCAAAACTGGTGCTGCTAAAGCTATAGGTCTTGTTATTCCAGAGCTTGATGGAAAGCTTAATGGAATGGCAACAAGAGTTCCTGTCCTTAATGTTTCTATGCTTGATATGACATTTGAAACTGAAAAACAGTTTTCTATACAAGAGCTTATTGATTCAATTGTCTTTGCTTCTAATAATTCTATGAAAAATATCTTATCTATATGTGAGTTGCCTTTAGTCAGTTCAGATTTCAATCATAATGATTCGTCCTCAATATTTGATCTAAATCACATCTATCAGATTGGAAATCAAACTAAAATTTTAGCTTGGTATGATAATGAATGGGGCTTTTCAAAGCGAATGTTAGAGATGAGCTTGTATATTAAAAATATATCAAGTATTTCTTTAAAAGAAATTGCATAAACTGATAAATTTATTCATTCAATGGTCTTAATGTATTAAGATGCCTAAATTATGGACTTTACTAGAACTAAAATAATTTGCACGATAGGCCCTGCTACTCAGGATATTGCCTCTCTAAGACAGCTACATAAAAATGGAATGAATGTTGCAAGAATAAACATGTCTCATGCAAAACATAAATCTGCTAAAGCTATCATCGATAGAATACATAAAATTAATAATGATTCAAAAATTAATCATGGAAAAATAGGTATTCTTCTAGATACTCAAGGTCCTGAAATTAGAACAGGCGATACTGAGTTAACAATGGATTTAAAAGTTGGTGATGAGGTAACTCTTACTGTAAGAGATCAGGTAGACGTTGAAACGTCTTCAATTAAGATTAATTATAAGGATTTAATTCATAGCGTAAGCGAAGGTTCAAAAATATCTGTTGATAACGGCTTAATAAATTTTAAAGTCCTTTCAAAAGATGAAGAGACTCTATTATGTAAAGTTTTAGATGGAGGAAAGCTTGGATCTAAGCGTCATGTGAATCTTCCAGGCGTAAGAGTTAATCTTCCATCAATAACATCAAAGGATCTTGATGATATAAATTTTGGGATGAAAAATAATGTTGATTTTATTGCTCTCTCTTTTGTTAGAGATACTGAGGATTTAGAAAAACTTCAAAAGATATTAGATTCCAAAAGATCTAAAGCCAAAATAATAGCTAAGATTGAAAATCAAGAAGGACTGAATAATATTCATCAAATTAGCAAGGCATCATGGGGTGTCATGGTTGCAAGAGGAGATCTTGGAATTGAGACAAGCTTAACTGACTTACCAAATATACAAAGAAGAATTATGCATGCATGTGCTAAGTGGGGTAGGAGGTCTATTGTTGCCACTCATTTGCTCGAATCAATGATTGAAAACCCAACACCAACCAGGGCAGAGGTAACAGATATTGCAAATGCTATATATGAAGGCGCTGATGCAATAATGCTTTCTGGTGAAACAAGTGTTGGAAAGTACCCTGTAGAATGCGTTAGATTCCTTAAATCTATAGCGAAAAAAACAGAAAAATTCAAAACTCTTGAGTATGAGAAAAGCTATTCACCAAACTCAGATTGGCAACATATTGGACTTGCTGCAAAAGATCTGGCTGAGTCAATAAATGCAGATGGAATTATTGCAATTACAAGAACCGGCAAGACAGCTCAATATATATCTAATTCGAAGCCTAATGGCATTCCTATTTTTACCTTTACAGGTAACAAGAAAACTCTTAACCAATTAACATTGGTTGGTTCAACTAAGTCCTTTTACCTAAGAAATTTATCTAATCATGAAAAGACTTTGCATAATGTAAGTAAGATTTTAAAGAAATATTATGGCCGTAAAGATCTTAAGTTTATTATGGTTTCAAGCATTTTCTCTGAAGAGCACTCTGAGGCTATTCAGATTATAAATATCTAAAATGTTCGATACTTTTCTAGAAAGCACAATACTAATGTTTGTAGCTATTGACCCAATTTCTCTGGTTCCAATATTCGCTGGATTAACATCTGGTTTAAATAAAACTCAAGTTAGATCAATTTATTTAAGAGCGTCATTTGTATCTCTTTTGGTTCTGTCTTTATTCTGGCTTTTTGGTAATGCCATTCTAGATGTTATGAATATAAGCATGGATTCTTTTAGGATTATTGGCGGCCTGTTTTTAATAGTTATAGCTTTTCAAATGGTCTTTGAACAAAGACAGACTAGAAGACAAAATACTGCCGATACAGCTATTGATGATGAAACTATTGAATCTATAGCTATATTTCCTCTTTCTATTCCACTTATTGCTGGTCCAGGAGCTATGGCTACTAGTCTATTACTTTCAAAGGAATCTTATATAAGTGTTACAGATGCTGTTGTATCTTACCTACCCATTCTTGTTGTAATGTTTATAGCATTTATTGCAATGTGGCTTTCTTCAAAATTAGCTTCAAGATTGGGGCCAACAATCATTACTGTTGTTCAAAAGATTTTTGGTTTACTCTTAGGAGCTCTTGCTATTGAGTTTGTTATAGAAGGAATAAGGAACTCTTTTAATATTATATAAATATGAATTCAAATTCTTCACTTATACATAATATTTTATCTGAAGCTATTATAAAAAATGACTTTGCTTCCTTTATTGTTAGTGGAGGCTCAAGTCCTATCTCAATCTTTCAAGATTTAAATAACTCCGACCTGGATTGGTCTAAGGTAAAAGTATCTCTAGTTGATGATAGATTCGTTGATAAAAGTCATGATGATTCCAATGAAAAATTATTATACGATCATCTTTTAATCAATAATGCAGTTATAGCTAACTTTGTATCATTAAAGTCTAATTTTGAAGATGTCTTAAAAATAAACAAGCCATTTGACTTAATGCTGCTTGGCATGGGGGAGGATGCTCACTTTGCATCACTATTCCCGTCAATGATACAAACTAATTCAGAGTATTTTGATTCTGCTTCAGATGATAAGATAATTCAAACAGAGCCAATGGGAGATCCATTGCACCCAAGAATCACCATGAACTTATCAATGATACTAAACTCAAGAAGAATTATTTTATTGGTATCTAATGAAAAAAAATATGATTTAGTAATTCAAGCAAAGATTAATAAGAAGCTACCTTTGTATTACCTACTAAATCAAAATAAGGTTGAGATCGAAATTATTAAAACTTATTAAACTCTAGTTTTCTCAATATTTTTTATAACCTCATCCTTTCTGTCATCGAATCTTTTTCCAAATCTAGCCTGAACAGTAGCTGATAAAATATCAATAATTGCTAGATGAGCAAGTCTTGATGTCATTGGAATATGAAGGTTATTTTCAAGATGTGTATGAATATGCAAAACAATATTAGATAATTTTGCCAAGGGAGAATCTTCAGATGTTAGTGCAATGGTTTTTACTCCATTTTTTTTAGCCACTTTTGCAGTTTCAACAATCTCAGCTGTTCTTCCAGTAAATGATATTAACACCAAAAGATCTCCTTCTTTCATCATAGAAGCAATCATTCTTTGGTTTATATAGTCTGTATGCGCTACAACAGGAACCCCAAATCTAAAAAATTTATGTTGAGCATCTAATGCAACTGGACCAGAGCCCCCTAATCCAAAAAAAGTGATACTTTGTGCTGAAACTAAAAGATCTGTTGCTCTATCTATTGCTTGAGGGTTTAGGTTTTGACCAACATTAACAATCGTTGATTGGATATCTGCCATAACTCTTTTGACTACTTCTGGAGTATCTTTATCTACGTTAAACCTATCAAGAAGGTCATTTGTATTTGTTATTTCTTGGGCAATCTGTATTTTAAATGAAGGATAGCCATCGAAACCTAGCTTTTTACAAAACCTATTAACTGTTGGAAGGCTTACTCCTGCTTCTTGAGCTAATGATGTAATAGACTGATTTATAACTTTAGAAGGGTTATTTAAAACAGATAGGGCTATCCATTTTTCAGACTTGCTAAGTTTTATTTCTCCATTTACTAAGTTATCTAAAATCATGATTAAACATTATAGCTATATGTAATTTATTTACAATATTCAACATATAATGTAATTAATGTATATTTTTAACATCATCTAAAGTAAAATTAGTTATAAAATTTTAAGAGGTAAAAAGATTTGTCAAAAGATTTAGATCCAATTGAAACAAGTGAATGGTTGGAAGCTATAAATAGCGTTATTAAAGAAGAGGGTATCGAAAGGGCATCTTTTATAATGACAAAATTAGCAAAAAAGCTAAATGAAGAAGGCGCAATACCTTCTTATAATCTCACAACGCCATTTAGAAACTCTATACCTGCTAAAGATGAGGCATCTATGCCTGGTGACTTGTTCATGGAAAGAAGGATAAGATCTTTAATTAGGTGGAATGCACTTGCAATAGTGCTTAGAGCAAATATGAATGATGATGATCTTGGTGGCCATATTTCAACTTTTTCATCTGCGGCAACTTTATATGATGTAGGTTTCAATTACTTCTTTAAAGGCTCAGAAGGCCAGTTGGAAGACCTTATTTATTATCAAGGACATTCTTCTCCTGGAATATATGCTAGAAGTTTTTTAGAGGGGCATCTTAGCGAAGATGATCTTGATAATTTTAGAAGAGAAGTAAAGAAGCCTGGTTTATCTTCATACCCTCATCCCTGGTTAATGCCAGAATATTGGCAGTTCCCAACAGTATCAATGGGTCTTGGACCAATAATGGGTATATATCAAGCTCATATTATGAGATACATGTCAGCAAGAGGCTTGGTTCCTAGAGATGATAGAAAGGTTTGGGTTTTTTGTGGCGATGGTGAAATGGATGAACCTGAATCTAAAGGAGCAATTGCTCTAGCAGGAAGAGAAGAATTAGAAAATTTAATATTTGTTATTAATTGCAATTTACAAAGACTAGATGGACCTGTTAGAGGTAATGGAAAAATTATTCAAGAACTTGAAGGTTCCTTCAGAGGAGCTGGGTGGAATGTGATTAAGGTAGTATGGGGTCGAAAATGGGACCCAATTATGGCAAAAGATAAAGAGGGCAAACTTCAGGATATTATGGATGCTGTCTTAGATGGAGAAATGCAAAATTTTAAAGCTAAGGGCGGGGCTTATACTAGAGAAAACTTCTTTGCCAAAGATCCAAGTGCTTTAGAGATTGTCAAAGATCTTACTGATGAGGATATTTATAAATTAAATAGAGGTGGTCACGATCCTTATAAAGTTTATGCTGCTTACCATAAAGCAGTTAATTCTAAAGGAGCGCCTACAGTTATCCTTGCTCTTACTACCAAGGGTTATGGTGTAGGATCAAGAGAAGCTGACAATACAACTCATCAAGTTAAAAAGCTTTCAATGGATAATATTAAAGCATTCAGAGATAAATTTAATATCCCAGTGACTGATGATGAAATTGAATCGATTCCTTATGTAAGGCCTGCGGATGATTCACCAGAAATTCAATATCTTAAGAAAACACGTGACGGACTTGGTGGACCAATACCAAGAAGAAGAAATATCTCAGAGGTTTTACCCTCACCAAATGATTTACCATTTACAAAGCTCTATGAGGGAACTGGAGAAAGAAAAATATCTACTACTATGGCGGCAGTAAGAGTGCTTACAGATCTCTTAAAAGATAAGGATATTGGAAAAAGAATTGTTCCAATAGTTCCTGATGAGGCTCGAACGTTTGGAATGGAGGCTTTGTTTAGACAAGTTGGTATATATTCTTCTGCTGGTCAAAATTATGAACCAGAAGACGCTGATAAGGTGATGTGGTACAAAGAATCGAAAGAAGGCGTAATGCTTGAAGAGGGAATTACAGAGGCTGGAGCTTTCTCGGCTTGGTCTGCACTGGCAACAGCATATTCTAATTACGATTACCCAATGATTCCATTTTATTTATTTTACTCCATGTTTGGATTCCAAAGAATTCATGATTTAGCATGGGCTGCAGGAGATGCGCAGGCAAAAGGTTTCTTAATTGGTGCTACATCGGGAAGAACAACACTTAATGGTGAGGGCCTTCAGCATCAAGATGGGCATAGTCACATTTTATCCTCAACCATACCAAATTGTTTGTCTTATGATCCTGCTTTTTCTTACGAAGTTGCAGTTATTATTAAAGACGGAATACAAAAAATGTATGTTGATCAAAAAAATTATTTTTATTACATAACTACAACTAATGAAAATTACCAACATCCACAAATGCCTGAAGGCTCTGAAGATGGAATTATTAGAGGCATGTATAAACTTATTGAGGCAGATAAACCTGTTATCAGATTGCTTGGATCTGGATCAATATTAAGAGAGTCAGTAAAGGCAAGAGATATCCTTCAAAAATATAAAGTATCAGCAGAAGTTTGGAGTGTAACTAGCTTTAATTTATTAAGAAAAGATGGCATGGAAACTGAAAGATATAACCAGTTAAATCCAAACTCAAAAGAAAAAAAATCATATGTAGGAACATGCTTTGAATCTAATCCAATTCCTGTAATAGCATCTACAGATTATATGAGATCTTATGCAGAACAAATAAGGCCATATATAGATGAAGACTTTACTGTGCTTGGGACAGATGGCTTTGGAAGAAGTGATTCTAGAGAAATGTTAAGAGAATTTTTTGAAATTGATGCAAATAGTATTGTTAGAGCATCAGCATATACTTTATATAAAAATGGTAATCTAAATAAAGATATTTTAGATAAAATATATAAAGATATAGGTGTAGATTCAACAAAAATTAATCCTTGGGAAGCTTAATGACAGAGTTATCTTCAATTAATATCCCAGACCTTGGAGAGGTAGAAGAGGCAGAGGTTATAGAAATTTGTGTTGAGCTTGATCAAAAAGTAGATTCTGAAGATCCAATAATGATTCTCGAAACTGATAAAGCTGCAATGGAAATACCTGCATCTGTTGATGGTGTTGTGAAAAGCATTAAGGTTTCTGTTGGAGATATGGCTAAAACAGGAATGCCTTTTGTTGATATAGAGATTACAAAAGAAGAATCACAAAATAAATCAAACTCATCTGATAGTAAAGATATTGAACAAGATCCCAAATCAGAAGAACCGCCTTTAACGAATGCTGCCATTAATGAAGTTAGTGAGATTAAGCTAAAATCTATTAACGTTCCAGACCTTGGAGAGGTAGAAGAGGCAGAGGTTATAGAAATTTGTGTTGAGCTTGATCAAAAAGTAGATTCTGAAGATCCAATAATGATTCTCGAAACTGATAAAGCTGCAATGGAAATACCTGCATCTGTTGATGGTGTTGTGAAAAGCATTAAGGTTTCTGTTGGAGATATGGCTAAAACAGGAATGCCTTTTGTTGATATAGAAATAATAGAACTAAACAAAGCTATAGAAAAAAACTTATCTAATAAAATTGCTCTAGATGAAGTAAATGAAACACCTGCAACCCAAGAAAAATCAATAGAAAAACCTTTACCAAATAAAATACCTTCTCAAATATCTGGCTATAAAAACTCTTCAATTCACTCAGGGCCTGCAACCAGAAAGCTCGCCAGAGAGTTTGGAATTAATCTTAATGAAGTTGCAGGCAGTGGACCTAAGGGAAGAATTCTAAAAGAAGACTTGCATTTATTTGTTTCAAATAAATTAAATAACAATACACAATCAGAATTCAAGCCAACTCAACCCGATATTGATTTCTCGAAATGGGGTGAAGTTAAGATTAATAAGCTGTCTAAGTTTCAGAAAACTGCCTCAAAAAACCTCCATACATCTTGGATAAATATCCCACATGTAACTCAGCATGATGATGTTGATATAACAGCACTTCTTGAATTAAGAAAAAAACTAAATACAAAACATAAAACTAAGGTATCGCCACTGGCATATATCATTAAGGCAACAGTAGAGACATTAAAACTATTCCCAATAATGAACACATCATTAACATCTGATCTATTAAATATTGTTCAAAAAAACTATTTTAATATTGGAGTTGCAGTAGATACACCTGACGGGCTAATTGTTCCAAACATCAAAAATGTGCAAAATAAAACTGTTCTTCAGATTTCTGATGAAGTATTTGAGCTAGCTACCAAAGCAAAGGATCGAAAGTTAAAAGTTGATCAATTAAAAGGTGCTACTTTTACCATTTCTTCTCTTAGTGGAATTGGTGGTAAGTATTTCACACCAATTATTAATCCACCTGAGGTAGGTATTTTAGGTTTATCTAAAACATTCGATCATTTATCTCTTGAAAATAGTGAGATAAAAGTATCTCAACAGATGCCAGTTTCATTATCTTATGACCATAGGGTTATTAATGGTGCCTATGCTGCAAAATTTATTACTGAATTTTCAACACAATTAAATAGAATTCAATTTCTAGAGGATGGTTTTAATGATGCTTAATACATTTTCTTTATATTTGTTTGGTGGAACCGGTGATTTAGCAAATAGAAAACTATTACCTGCAATGTTTCGTCAAGAAATCTTATCTTCTTTTGATGAAAATAGTGAAATAGTTGGCGTTGGTTCAAAAGAAATTTCAAATGAGGACTACATTGCTATGGTTAAAAAATCACTAGCAGAATATTTTCATGGTTTTAATGATTATGAAGAGCCATGGCAAACTTTCTCGAAGAGATTGCGTTATTTAAAGCTAGATATTAATTCCAAAGAAGACTGGAGTGAGTTTGAAAAACTACCAGAAGACCGTTCTGTTATTCTATATTTAGCCACCCCACCATTTTTATATCAAACAATATCAAATAATCTTAAGTCATATAACTTAGTTAATAAGAATTGTAGAGTAGTAGTTGAAAAACCACTTGGTACAAATCTAGAAACATCAAATGAAATAAATAACTCTTTAGCTAATGGATTTGAGGAGCATCAAATTTATAGAATTGATCATTACTTAGGAAAGGAAGCTGTTCAAAATTTATTAGCATTAAGATTTGGAAATACTATTTTTGAAAGAAGTTGGTCAAATGCAGCTATTGATCATATTCAAATAACTGTTGCTGAAGATCTTGGTGTAGAGGGTAGAGGAAATTATTATGACGACACTGGAGCTCTTCGCGATATGGTCCAGAATCATTTGCTTCAAATTCTTTGTCTTATAACTATGGAGCCACCTGTTTCAATAAATAACGAATCAGTCAGGGATGAAAAATTAAAGGTTCTTAAGTCCTTACAATCCTTCAATAAGGATAATATTGGTATTGACTCTGTTAGAGCACAATATAAAGATGGTATTTCAAAAGGGAAGGCTGCATGCGCATACAAGGATGAAGATGGAGTAGATCCAGTAAAAAATACTGAAACTTTTGTTGCACTTAAGGTTGCCATTAATAATTGGCGATGGGCCGGTGTCCCATTTTATATAAGAACAGGTAAAAGAATGGAATCAAAATCTTCTGAGATTGTAGTTAGATATAAAAATGTACCTCATAATATTTTTTCTGATAAAAACTCTTTATCCCCTAATCAATTAGTATTGAGAATACATCCTGATGAAGGTATTGATTTAAGGTTAAATACAAAAAAGCCTGATATAACTGGTTTTGATCTTCAGGAACTCCCATTAGATTTAAATCTCCATGATTATAATGAAATTGGACATCAGGATTGTTATGAAAGATTGCTTTTAGATGTCATAAAAGGAAATACAGCATTATTTGTTAGAAGAGATGAGGTTG